>ERZ827168.89-NODE-89-length-144796-cov-24.085981_pt1 | contig 144796 bp, 161 predicted proteins | sample MGYA00519868_ERZ827168 | MGnify/ENA primary metagenome ERZ827168 (study PRJEB31778, sample SAMEA3449271) | human gut metagenome | biome: human gut; feature: human-associated habitat; material: faeces | place: United Kingdom | collected 2010/2012 ... | reverse complement strand
AAATTCGCTATACGACCGTAGGAAGTGTGATCGGAACCCATGCGGGCCCCGGCGCCGTTGTGGTAGCGTTTTTCAAAAAGTAAAAATGGGAAACCGAAAGAATATGCGAAGGCGGGCAGGCACAAATTGTGCTTGCCCGCCTTGTTGTAAAAAAAGTAAATCGAAGCCCAGCGGAGCGGGTTCGATTCGGAAAAGGAAGAAGGAGCCAACATAGTGCAGTTTTCGCCGCGAGGCGGAAACGGAACGGTGTTTGCTCCTTGATGGGAACCAAATCGAAGCCCAATGAAATGGGTTCGATTTGGGAAGGAAAAACAACACCATCGGTCGATCAGGCGCCGCCTGCGGCGGCTGATGACCTTAAACACCCGAATCGAAGCCCAACGGAGTGGGTTCGATTCGGAAAAGGAAGAAGGAGCTAACATAGTGCAGTTTTCGCCGTGAGGCGGAAACGGAACGGTGTTTGCTCCTTCTGACGTCCTGGCACGCCTGCCCGGGCTCGAACCGGGGACCTCGGGCTTAGGAGGCTCGCGCTCTATCCTACTGAGCTACAGACGCATACGGTTTATGGGCGCAGAAACTGCGCGACAGTATTCTATCTCTTGATGTGCGATGCTGTCAAGGGGGCATTCCGTCTGCGGCGGCGCGCCTTTTTCAGGAAAAGGCGTTGCAATCGTATTCATCGTGTGATATTCTTGGCTTACATGGATGAATCTCCCGTAAAATTGAATAGAAACATCCGAATGAAGGAACCGTGTGTGATCCACGGACTGTAACGGCAACTGTAACGCGGAGCGACCCCAATATGCCACTGGGAAACCGGGAAGGCGGGCAAGCGAGGAAACGGAGTCAGGATATTTCACCGGATGGTATGTTTCCGATTAAAACGCTTTGATATTCTGAAAATACCGTCAGAGCAGCCTTTGGGCTGCTCTGCTTTTATTTTTCGGGAGCTGCGTCTCTGGAAGTTCGTTTTGCGAGATTCCCCCATGAATATTTTCAGGAGGGCATGGTTATGCAAAAAACGTTCTTCCGAGCCCGCGCAGCGGCCGGGCTCATCTCTCCGGGCGCACACACGGAGGGGCAATCGTCATGAAAACAGGAATAGGAATGTTTTACGCCGTGGGCGTCGGCCCCGGCGACCCGGCGTGGATGACACGTCAGGCGTGTGACGTTCTGGGCTTCTGCCCCGTCATTGCCGCGCCGAGATCCGCTTCCGGGGAAATGCCGGCGCTGGAGGTAGCCCGCGGGGCCGTCGATCTGAGCCGGAAGTCGATCGTGCCGCTGAAATTTACTGCGGCACGGGCACGGTCCGCGCGAAACGCCGAGTATGTCCGCGCAGCGAGCAGCATCGCGCGCGTGCTGGACGCGGGCTTAAGCGTCGCCATGGTGAATCTCGGCGATGTTTCGATCTGCGCCACGGCGTACGACGTGCTTGACGAGCTGCGCCGCCGGGGGTACGCCACGCAGATGATCCCCGGCATCACGAGCTTCTGCGCCGTGGCTGCAACGCTCGGCACCAGTCTCACCGACAGGGACTCGCCGCTGCATATCTATCCGGATGAAACCGGGAATCTGGACATAGCGCTGGAGCTTTCCGGCACAAAGGTGCTGATGAAATCCGGCAAGGCCATCGGCGAGACCGCCGCGGCGCTCTCGTGCCGCGGTCTTGCAAAGGAGGCCTCCATGGTCGCCGACTGCGGTCTTCCCTCGCAGCGCATCTTCAGCGAGATGACCGATCTGCCGGAGAACGTCGGCGTCTCTTCCACGGTGATCGTGCCGGAAGGACACAGAGCCGCGCGGAAAAAGTGAATACAAAATACGCCGGAACAGGCTTTTCTGTTCCGGCGCATTGGTTTTTATGCTTTTTTCCCGCTGCGGTTCTTTTCCCAGAGCACCGCAAGGCCGATGAGAAGCAGATCCGGCTCGTACCGGATCTCCCGGCGGCAGAACGGCGTGACGCACCCGGCGAGACCGCCGGTGGCGATGACGGCGGCGGGAGCGCCGAGCTCCGCTTCCATACGCTCGATCATCCCGTCGAGCAGGGCAGCCGAGCCGTAGATCGCGCCGGACTGCATGCAGGCGACGGTGTTCGTCCCGATGCACTTTGCGGGCGCGTCGAGCGAGACACGCGGCAGCTGCGACGTATTGCCGGAGAGCGATTCCATCGACAGGCGAAGCCCCGGCACGATCGCGCCGCCGGCAAAGCGGCCCTGCGCGTCTACGGCGGAGATGGTCGTAGCGGTGCCCATGTCGATGACGATGAGCGGCGGGCGGTGCAGATGCAGCGCCGCGACCGCGCCGACGACGAGGTCCGCCCCGATCTGGCCGGGATCGTCGAGCCGGATGTCCAGCCCGGTTTTGAGACCCTTGCCGACAACGAGCGTATCCAGCCCCGTGAGGAGCTTTACCGCCCGGCACAGCGTGGACGTGAGCGGCCAGACGACGTTTGAGAGGATCGCGCCCTCAAAACTCTCCGGCTGAAAGCCCGCAAACGCGAGGACATTTTTCATGCCGACGGCGTACTCGTAGTCGGTCTTATTCACGTCCGTCGCCATGCGCGCCACGGCGCAGATCTTCCGGTTTTCGATGCAGCCGAGAACGATGTTCGTGTTGCCGGTGTCGATGGCAAGGATCATGGCTTCAGTTTTCCTTTCTCCCGATGCGGATAAGCCGCAGAATGACGGGGCTGAGAACAATGTTGATGCCAAGCTCGGCAAGGAAATTGATGCCGACGAGACCGATGATCATAAACCGGCCCACGTTATCGCCGAAGCCGAGGTTCTGCGCCATATCAGCGAGCATCGGCAGGAAGAAGATCCGGCAGCCGAGCAGAAATACGCCGGTGTTCACGACCGGGCAGACGATGGCTGCGGTGACGGCGGCAAGCGTGCGGTTTTTCTGAGCGAGCCACGCATACACGAGCCCCGCCAGACCGCCGCAGGCAATGCCCTTTACGAGCACCGTGAGCAGCGTTCCCGGCACGCTGAAGGCGAAAAACTCCGCGGCGTCGCCCGAGAGCAGCACCACCATGCCGAAAACAAAGCCGAGCCACAGCCCCGCCGCGCTGCCGTATACCGCCGCGCCTACCACGATGGGCAGCGCGACGAGCGACACCGAGACCGGGCCGAACCGGATGAAACTGCCGAGCAGCTGCAAAATGACGATCAGCGCCGTGAAAAGCGCCAGACCCGCCAGACGCCGGGTCTTTTCCTGAGAGTTTGCGTTCATATTCAATTCCTCCTGCTGTTGCTCCCTTAGTATGTGCCGTGCGGCACGGGATGCAGCGCATGGCATATTATAAAAGCAAAGCCCCTCTGCGTCAAGCAGAGGGGCATCAGATTGTAAAAAAGCCTCGCAGAGTTTGCGCCCGCAGGCGCAAATAAAGGCTCAATCATTTTCTCCGGCGACATGTGCGTCGGAGAAAATACCTCTCGGCTCGCAAACGTGCGAGCGCCAGCGAGTGCGCTGCGGCGAGCCGCAGTCCCCTCAAACGAACCCCTCAACGGAGTGGGGTTCGTTTGAATGCTTTAACATAGATGCTCCATGATATCGTTGCCGGTGTCCGCACCGACGAGCGAGCGGACAAGACCGAACCGGCGGCAGTCGTAGCGCGGGAATTCCTCGCTTGCAAGCGTCGGACGATGGGCGTACTGCAGCTGGCTCTCGTGGCAGAGCATGGCCTCCGAAGCAACTTCAAACGCCGTTTTGCCGCCGAAGCTCTCCAGCGGCGTTTCCACGTCGAGGAAGATCGGGTTTTCGTCGGCAAAGTGGAGATACAGCTTCGGCGTATCCCATACGCCGTACTGCGCGGCGCTCTCGGCATCGTACGAAGCATCCGCGGCGTACACGACGGCCTGTTCAAGCGCGAGCGCGTTGAGCCGGTGCGCGCCGTGACCGTATTCGCCCTCGCGGTCGTGCCCGACGGCGACGAGCGGCTTGAACCGCCGCAGCAGTCCCACCTGATAGGCGATGACGTTTTCCTCGCCGAAGCTCTGCTGCGCCGCCTCGAGCGAAAGAACGTAATAGTCCGGGAACGGCCCGATGACCGGATAGTTCCGGATGCCCATCGTCCAGAGCGCGTCAAGAAGCTCCTGCGGGCGCGGCTGCCAGTCGTAATGATTCACGAGATACGCCACCTGCACCGCGAGCCCCCGGTTCACGCACTGCGCGGCGAGCGCGCCGAAAAAGATAACGTCATCGTCCGCGTGGCTCGGAAAGAGCAGCACATCCGCCTGCTCGCACGGCGGCTGCCAGACCTGCACGTCCGCCGGGGCCGCGCCGGTCGTAAAGAGGCGCACCTCGCAGAGCGGCGAGAGGCCGGAAAACTCGATATCAAGCTCCGTCACCGCCTCCGGCAGCGCGAGATACTCGTGCAGAAAGCCGTATTCACCGCCGGGGACGTCCCCTGCGGCGGTATGAACCGTGAATGCTTCGCACGGGGTATACCAGTAAAGATAGAGCGCGGCGATGGGCGTTTCGGAGGAAATGCGCAGCGTGTTCCCGGCGCGGTAGTCGATGCGGGAGGTGCGGTCGCCGTCGCGGAGGATCGGCGTGTAGCCGCCGATGCTGTCCGAGAGGGAGACGCCGTCCGTGATCTCCGCCGCGACCGGCTCGGGCGTGGGTTCCGGCGTTGCGGTCGGTTCGGGCGTGGGCGTGGGCGTCGGCTCCGGCGTGGGCGTGGGCGCATCCGTCGGCGCGGGGGTAGCCGTCGGCTCCGGCTGCGCCGGTGCGCCGCAGGCGGCGAGAAGCGCGCAGAGCAGCGCGAATATCAGAAGAAGAGAAATACGTTTTTTCGTGGCGGGTGTCCTTTCTCCCGCGGTCGGCGCGGGGTGGGTTTGGGAGTATTATAGGACGTTTTGAGGCAAAGCGTCAAGGCACGGTTTTCAAAGGCTCCCTTGTGCAAAGGGAGCTGCTGAGCGAAGCGAAGCTGAGGGATTGTAGTCTTCAGAAAGCGACAATCCCTCCGTCTTTTGCCTGCGGCAAAATCCACCTCCCTTTACACAAGGGAGGCATTAAAACGGGAAAGCCCCGAAGCATAGTTTGCTCCGGGGCTCTGTCACTTATGATTATCAGCCCGCGTTGCCGGACGAGGCGTTGCCGTAGGAGGCATAGTTGCCGGCGGAGGCATAATAGGCGTTGCCGCCGGAAGCGTTGCCCGCCGAGGCGGTCTTGGGGCCGCAGCCCGCAAGCGTGAGCAGCAGCGCCGCGGCGCTGAGAACGATGGCAAGGATCTTTTTCATGGATGGTACTCCTTTTCTTTTTGTCGATGGTTGTTATTCTTCGATATATCGATGCGCCCGGCGCGGAGCAGGAGGAGAGATACCGCGCCGGGTTGCGCAGCAGGAAAATTATGCAATGGCCGCTCCTGCGGCAATGGCGGCGAAGAGCGTGTCCACTTCCCCGCTCTCCCACCCGGCGGTGAGAAGCCGCCGGTCACGCACAAGACCGAGCTCCTGCCCGGAGGTGAGCGCTTCCGCCGCAGTCCGCACCGTTTCAAGGCGGGTTTTCAGCGCCGCGTCGTTTTCGCCGTAGCGCGCGGCGTAGGCCGCGCCGGCGGCGCGCGCCGAGGCTGTGTCGCGTCCGTCCGCGAGATACTGGCCGAGGACGGATTCCGCCCAGCGGTACGCGCCGACCGCGCCGGAGGCGGGGTCATAATCCTGCGCGAGCCGCTCGAGAATGCCGCCGATACCGGCGAGCGGTTCCGCCTCTTCCGGCGTCGGCGAAATTTCCGGCAACAATTCCGGCGTAACTGCCGGGGTCACCGTCGGCTTCGACGTGGCTGCGGCGGCGCGCGATTCAAGCGGCAGGCCCGCCGCTGCCATCGCTCCCGCCAGGAACACCAGTGTCAATATAAGGATGACAACTCTTTTTTTCATTGTCTTCTCCTTTCGGGAAGCATTTATCCGGCGAGGCCGTTCACGTCCGTACTGCCGTTTAATTCCACATTGTTCAGCTCTCCGAGCGTCTGCACCGTGACGCCGTGAGAGCGCAGCCACGCGTTCGTGCGCGCGGAGGACGCAAGCGGACGGACGGTGTAATAATTGTAGACATATTCGCCGTTGCTGTTGGTGTGGACGCCGGTGGCGGTGATGTAGATCGGTTCGATCGTCCGATAGAAATCCTCGTCCTGAATGATCTTGACGCCGCCGATATTGCCGTCGCGCAGATCGGGGACGATACAGGTGTCGTAAAGCTCCCAGAATTCGTCCGTTGTGAGCGTGAGCCCCAGCTGCGTCGGCGAGTTTGACACATACCACTGAATGCTCGCAGAAAATACGGCAGTCTCGCTCCGGTCGCACGGGAAGAGCGCCCGTCCCTCCATCAGCTCGCGGGAGTTGAGAAGCTCTTCGTACTGCCGGATGTTCCGGCTGATTGTGTCGTTCTCCGCGGGGAAGCCGACGGTAACGTTGCCGCCGGTCACATACGGGGGGTACTTATCCGCAGCATAGGTATACACGCGGCGCGCGAGGAGCTTTCCGTCCGTGCCGTAATACTCGATCGTCAGCGGGAAAGTGTTGATTCCGTTCTGATTTTCGTAAGCTTTTTTGTTTGCGATAATGTCCTTCTGCAGAGAGAGGAGCTTTTCGATGTTCTCCGGCTGTATGATGCGCCTTTCATTGTATTCGCCCCAGCCGTTCACCGTGGCGTACCCGATCTCGTCCACATCGGGCTGATAGCGCTCAACGCCGAACACATCGAGCTCGGTGACGACAACGAGCGCGCAGAGCAGCGCGCAGAAAACGCCGAGACCCTTCCAGTGCCGGTCAAACACGCGCAGCGTTTTGCGCATGAGCGCCTCCGCGCCGAACCAGCCGACCGCCGCGCCGAAGAGCATGGCAAGGAGCAAAATTGCTACTCTCGCCGGAGTGCCGTCGTTCCCGGCGGCATAGGAGCCGACATTGAATACAGTTTTGAGGATCAGCAGCGCCATGCCGAGCGCGCCCACGGCGGCAAGCCCCCAGCGGAAAATGGGGCGCAGCACCGGAACGGCGACGACCTCGCCCGCGGCCTCCATCCGCCGGCGGCAGAAGAAGATCACCGCGAGCCCCGCGAGGATCACGCCCGCCGCGGCATAGATGGCCGTGAGGGGGAGCGCATACGAATAGCTTCCCACATAGTTGTTGAAAAAGTAATAGAGCGGCGAGAGGATCGCAAGCTCCCAGCCGGTGCCTCTCACGCCGAAGAGCAAAAACTCCGCTATGTACCGGGTCACGACCTCGATCCCGACAAAACCGTAGAGCGCGATAACATAGAGCGCCGGGAGCACCGCCGCGTTTCCGGTGAACACCGTGCAGAACGACGCGAGACCGAAGAACGCTATGTTCATCAGTACCACCGCGACCGCCGAGCACAGAAGGTACGGAGTGCACGGCGAGCCCGCGCCGCCGTAGAGCAGCAGGCTCACGAGCATTGCGAAAATGCACGGCAGGATGAGAAGCGTCAGCCCGGCGAGCAAACTTGAAATGAGAAGCGCCTCGCGCGTCACGGGCAGCGCCGATATGTATGCTGCGGAGGTCTTGCGGAACATCCAGCCGTAGACAGCGACCGCCATCACCACCGCCGCGGCCGCCGCGGCGAGGATCTCCCGGCGCGTCAGGTTGCTGAGGATGCTGTAGCTCACATACTCGCTCACTTCCGTAAACTCGGAATTGAAATACTGCCCGCACATGAGCGTAAGAAAGCAGAGCACTACGGCATAGGCCGCGCCGATGATCCAGAAGCGGGAGAGAGCCCGTTTGTATACGGCCTTATTAAAGAACGTTCTTTCGGACGGCATCGTCCACACCTCCCAGCTCGTAAATGAAGATTTCTTCCAGCGTCAGCGGCACGGAATCCATGAACAGCGGGTGCAGCTTTTCGAGCCACGCGAGATTGTCCTCTTCCCTGCCGCGCAGTATGAGCGTCTGCAGCTTGCCGGTCGAGGAGCGGTGGAGAATATCCAGTCCCTCCTCCGGCAGCGCCGTGCCGTCCGGCAGGGCGAGCAGCACCTTGGTCGTCGTCTCCTGCAATTCGGAAACGCTCTTTTCCAGCAGGCAGCGGCCGCGCTGCATGATGCCGACGTGGTCGCACACGTCCTCCAGCTCGCGGAGGTTGTGCGACGATACGAGCACCGTCATGCCCTCCTCCGCCACATCCTCCATGACAAGAGACCACACCTGCCGCCGCATCACGGGGTCGAGGCCGTCCACCGGCTCATCGAGCACGAGTACCTCCGGCCGCGCCGCAAGCGCGATCCAGAAGGCCGACTGCTTCTGCATGCCGCGCGAAAGGCGGCGGATGGGGCGCGTATCGTCAAGCGCGAAGATCTCGCGCAGCTTTTCGTAGCGTTCGGTGTCGAAGCGGGGATAGAGCGCGCGCGCGTAAATTTCATAAGATCGCGCGTCGTGCTCGTGGAGGTGAAATACGGCTCGTCCGGGATGCAGAGCATCCGCGCCTTGACCGAGGGGTTTTCAAACACCGGTTCCCCGTCGAGCAGCACCGAGCCCGCGTCCTGCCGCAGCACGCCCATCATATGACGGATGGCGGTCGTCTTGCCCGCGCCGTTCGGGCCGATGAGACCGTAGACCGAGCCGGACGGCACCGTGAGATTCAGCGCGTCGAGCGCTTTGAAGCCTTCGTAGATCTTTGTAACGTTTTTCAGTTCAATGCTCGCCATGGCCGTCGCCTCCGATCTTTTCTATGATCTCTTCCTCGCTCACGCCGAGCCAGCGAAGCTCGCGCACCGTTTCCTCCAGCCGCGCGAGAAGCTCCTCGCGCCGCGGGTCGCTCTGCGGGGAGAACTGGGCGCAGAAGCTGCCCTTGCCGGGGACGGAGACGATGTATCCCTCGCTCTCCAGCTCGTGGTAGGCCCGTTGGATCGTGTTCGGGTTGATGGCGAGCGATACCGCAAGCTCGCGCACCGAGGGGAGCTTTTCCCCCGGCTGCATCGCACCGGTGACGACAAGCCGCCGCAGATCGTCCTTGACCTGCTCATAGATCGGGCGTCCGTCCCGGTAATTGATCGTGACCATGCCGCCACCTCCTTCCATGTATTAACTGTACTACGAAACTTAACACAGTTAATACAGTTTGTCAAGCCCCAAAAAACAAAAAGCCTCCCCTGTGTAAGGGGAGGCGACGCGGCGAAGCCGCGGCAGAGGGGTTGTCTTTTTCCGGCAGCTACAACCCCTCAGTCAGCCTGACGGCTGCCAGCTCCCCTGTTAGGGGAGCCAAGTGGGTTTGCAGAAAACTATCTTGCCTCCCCTAATAGGGGAGGTGGCAAAACCGGAGGTTTTGACGGAAGGGTTTCTCCGCCGGAAGAAGGCAATCCCTCAGTCAGCTTCGCTGACAGCTCCCTTTGCACAAGGGAGCCTTATTCAGCAGGATACTTTATCAAGCTCCCTCTCGCAGTCTGGCATTTTCTTTACCTGCACATCACGGAAGAGCTTGCCGCGCATCGTCACCATGGACACATGGCGCAGCGCCTCGAGATCTTCGAGCGGATTTCCCGCCGTGACGATGAGATCGGCGCTCTTGCCGGGCGTGAGCGAGCCGGTGAGCCCGTCGATCCCGGCGATCTTCGCGTTGCCGAGCGTCGCGGTGTGCAGCACGAAGGCGTTGGATACGCCGCAGAACGTGTGGAAATAGCGCACCTCGCGCCACATGTCGTAGTGCGTGATGTACGGGCAGCCCGTATCGGTGCCGAGACCGACGGGGATACCGGCCGCCAGACACGCCTTGGCGCACTCGATGATGCCCTCGAGCACGACCTCGCCGTTATACTGCTCCATTTCGGTCGCTTTGCTGACGCTGCGGTCAAAGCGGGCATACGGCACTGCGGCGGAGAGCGTTGCTACCTGTGCCGCGCCGCGCTCGCGGAAAAGGCGCAGAATTTCCTCGTCCGGCTTCGCGCCGTGCTCGATCGTATCCACGCCGTTTTCGAGCGCCACGCGCACGCCCTCGGGACTTTCGACATGCGCCGCAACGGGCAGGCCGAGCCTGTGCGCCTCGCCGCACGCCGCACGGACGTACTCCGGCGGCATTTTCAGCTCGCCCGGCTCGCCCTTTTTCTTTGCATCCAGCACGCCGCCGGTGATCATGAGCTTGATGAGATCGGGTTTTCCCTGCGCGATCTTTCGCACGTCCTCCGCGGCCTGCGCGGCGCTCGTCGCCTCGTAAGCGAGCGAGCCCGCCATATGCCCGCCGGGGACGGAAACAGCCATGTCCGCGGCGAGAATGCGGGGCCCGTCGCACTTACCCGCGGCGATGCGGCCGCGCAGGCGCGTATCGATGTCCGCGATGCCGCCGACGGTGCGGATCGTCGTAACGCCGCTCAAAAGCTGCGTTTTGGCGTAGCCCTCGCACATGGCGAGCGCAATGCGCCGCGTGAGCGCCATGGACGTCATGAATTTTACGAGCTTGCGGGGATTGCCCTGCTTTTTGGGGCTGCCGCTCGCGGGCAGATGAACGTGCAGGTTGATGAGGCCCGGCATGAGATATCCGCCTTTCAAATCGACGATCTCAAAGCCGGTGAGATCCGTCCCCTCAGGGACGATATCGAGGATCTTCTCGCCGTCCGTGCGCAGCACCATGCCGCGCTGCGGCTGCATATCCGCGCTGCCGTCGAGCAGCACGCCGTTCGTGTAAGCGTATTTCATCGGTTCCACCTCGCTGTATTTATACATTATTATAATATCCCTTTTTCCGTGTTCTGCAAGAACAAAAATCGCCGCGGCGTCCGGTCTCGGACGCCGCGTCGGGATCATTAAAGTACTTTCGAGAGGAATGTCTGCGTGCGGGGATTCTGCGGATGGTCGAAAAGCTCGGAGGGGGTGTTCTCCTCGAGGATCGCGCCGCCGTCCATGAAGATGACGCGGCTCGCCACCTCGCGGGCGAAGCCCATCTCGTGCGTCACGACCGCCATGGTCATGCCGTCGGCGGCGAGCTGGCGCATGAGATCGAGCACCTCGCCGACCATTTCGGGGTCGAGCGCGCTCGTCGGCTCGTCAAAGAGCATCACGTCCGGCTCCATGCACAGCGCGCGGACGATCGCAATGCGCTGCTTCTGCCCGCCGGAGAGCATGTTCGGGTACTCGTTCGCCTTGTCCGCAAGGCCGATACGCTCGAGAAGCTCCATGCCGTGCTTTTTCGCCTCGTCCTCGGTTTTGAGCTTGAGCGTGACGGGGGCGAGCGTGATGTTCTGCATCACGGTCTTGTGGGGGAAGAGATTGAAGTGCTGGAACACCATGCCCATTTTGCGGCGGTGGAGGTTGATGTCCACCTTTTTGTCGGTGATGTCCACGCCGCCAAAATAGATATGGCCGGAGGTCGGCGTTTCCAGCAGGTTCAGGCACCGGAGCAGCGTGGATTTGCCGCTGCCGGACGGGCCGATGATCGCCACGACCTCGCCGCGCGCTATGGTGAGCGAGCACTCGTTGAGCGCTGTGACGCCGCCCTTGAATTTCTTTGTTACGTTCTCAACGCGGATGAGTTCAGATCCTGTCGCCACGGCGCATTCTCCTTTCGATCGCTTCGATGGCCTTGCCGGCCGGGTAGTTGATGACAAAGTACACGAGCGCTGCGAGAACGTACGGCGAGAGCGTCTTGTACGTCGTCGTCGCAACGGTCTTGGCGCCCCAGATGAGCTCCGTCATGCCGAGCACCGAGCAGATGGACGATTCCTTCACCATCGTGACGAGCTCGTTGGCGAGCGCGGGGAGAATGTTCTTGATCGCCTGCGGCAGCACGACGAGCTTCATGCTCTGCCACGAGCTGAGACCGAGCGAGCGCGCCGCCTCGTTCTGTCCGCCGTCCACAGCGAGAATGCCCGCGCGGATGATCTCCGCGACATACGCCGAGGAGTTGAGCGCAAGCGCCACCACGCCGGGAATGAAGCGGGAGAGGTCGATGAAGCCCAGGATCACGACCGAGGGGATCTTGATCACGCTGAAAAGGCCGTAGAAAATAATGTAGAGCTGCACCATCATCGGCGTCGAGCGGAACACGGCGATGTATGCGCCGGAGAGATTCCGCACGATCTTGTTGCGGCTCAGACGCATGAGCGCGAGCGCGAGCGCCGGCATGACCGCGAGACCTACCGATATGATCGAGAGCAGCAGCGTATACTCGAGTCCCTGCACGAAGAAGGAAAGATACTTTGGCAGGAAGGAGAAATTGAAGAAGTTCGCCGGGGACATGCCGGCAAACAGGTTGGACCACCACATAATACTATTCCTTGACCTTTTCTGTATTTGGAAGCGGGAGAGATCAACGGCACATATGCGCCCTGCCTGCTTTCACAGACAGGGCGCACACGCTTCAAAGAGAAGGATGTACGGTTTACCCGATCGCCTGATCGCTGAGAGCTTCGGCGTCAGCGATGTACTGCTCGATCTTGCCGTCGGCAATGAGCTTGGCGATCGTGGCGTTGATGGAGGGCAGCAGGCCCTTCGGGTCGCCCTTCTGCACGGCGACGCAGTAGGGGAAGGCTTCGCCGAGGCTCACGTCCGCCACGACGAGATCGCTGTTGGACTTGGCATACTGCTGCGCAACGGCGCCGTCAACAACAATGGCGTCCACCTTGTCGTACACGAGCTGGTTGACAAGGTCGTTCACGCTCGTGAGACCCACGAGATTCGCGCCGGGCATATCGCTGGTGACGAGATCGGCCTTGGTCGTGCCGGTCTGCGCGCCGACGCTCTTGCCGGAGAAGGACTCAATGCTGGTGTACTCGCCGGCCTTGTCGGCCTTGACGAGGATCATCGGAGGCAGATCGGTGTAGTAGGGATCGGAGAAATCGGCGGCCTCGAGACGCTCCTCGGTGACCTCGATGGCGGCGAGGACGATATCGGCGTCGCCCTTCTGCAGGCCGGCCATGAGGCTGTCAAAGTCCATGTTCACGATCTGGAGCTCCTTGCCCATATCCGCGGCGATCGCCTCGGAAACGGAGACGTCGATGCCGACGTACTGCTGCTCGTTCTTGTCGTTCAGAACGATGAACTCGTACGGGGGATAGTCGGCGGAGGTCGCCATGACGAGAGTTTTGCTTTCGGACGCAGCGCTGCCGCAGGCAGCGAGGCTCAGCACCATGAGCAGAGCCAGAACGATTGCTGTTACCTTTTTCATTTCTTTTCTTTCCTTTCCATTCAACGGGAATGAATTTGTTTCAGGTTGGGCATAGTATAATCGTATATTTATACAATGTCAATGGTTTTTAATTCGATTTCTTCCGTTTTTCTGCCTCTGTTTTTGGTGATATTGCTAAAAGCCGGAGGTTCCTATTGCATAAACGGCTTTTATGCAATATAATATGCATTGTTTCCGGGCGTTTCCTGCCGCATATGGCAGTTTGGATATGCACAAGAACGGTGAATATGTGAATAATTCAGAGGCGGTATTATGAATTATTATATGAATAGCTTGAATAATTCCTATTTGGCGGTGCATACGGACGCGCTGTGCGCGAACGTTGCCGCCATCGAAAAAACGCTCTCGCCCGGCGCGGAGATCATCCCGGTGCTCAAGTGCGACGCCTATGGACTGGGTCTTTCGCTCACCGCTCCGGCGCTCGCGGCGCTGCCGGGCATCCGCACATTCGCGCTCGCGCATGTGTCCGAGGGTTTGGCGCTGCGCGCGCTCGGCATCGAAAAGGATGCGCTCATTCTCGGAAACCCTCTGCCGCACGCCGTTCCCGACGCCGTGAACGCGCATCTCACGCTCACCGCCGGACGGCTCGGTCTGCTTCCCGCGCTTGCCGCGGCGACGGAAGCGGCGCAGACGGAAGTGAAAATACAAATCAAGATCGACACCGGTCTCCACCGCGTCGGCGTGACACCGGGGGACGAGCTTGAGGCGCTTTTAAAAGAGCTCTCCGCCGCCGGAGAGCGTATAAAGCTCGCGGGCGTCTACTCCCATTTTGCCGACACCGCAAAGCCGGAGCTTTGCCGCGCGCAGGCGGAGCTTCTGCTGCGCAGCGCCGAGCAGGTCGAGCGCGCGGGCTTTGCGGTGCCGATGCGCCACATCTGCGACAGCGCCGGGAGCGAGTATTACCCCGAATACCACTTTGACGCCGTGCGTCTCGGGCGGCGGCTCATCATGGACCACCCGACGCAGCCGCGCGGAAATGTGCGCGAATGCGCCTCGTGGCGCAGCTGTATCATGGCCGTCCACCGCCGCCATGCGGGGGAAAAGCTCGGCTACGGCGGGGTGTATACGCTCGATCATGACGCGGATGTCGCCATTGTCGGCGTCGGCTACGGCGACGGGCTCTATCTCCCGCTCGTGGAGATGCACGGCGACATTCTCGTGCGCGGAGAGCGCCGGCCGATGCTCGCGTGCTGCATGGATCAGTGCATGGTGGACGTGACCGGCATGGAGGTCCAGATCGGAGAGGAAGTCACGCTCTTCGGCTTTGACCGCGAGGGTAACGCCCTCCTCTCGCAGGACGTTGCAAACTTCTGCGGCGCGAACGAGGGGTGCGCGCTCACGAGCGCTCTCTCGCCGCGCGTGGAGCGCATTATCGAAAACTAAAGAGCTGACCGCCCGACAGCGTATTGCCGTCGGGCGGATTTTTTGTTATGATGCAGTTAATTATAATTATAGTGTGGGGAGGGCGCGCATATGAAATACGCCGATCTCATTGCCAAGCTGACGCTGGAGGAAAAGGCGGGGCTCACGTCCGGACGGGATTTCTGGCACACGAAGGCCGTGGAACGGCTCGGCATTCCGTCCGAGATGATGACGGACGGGCCGCACGGCCTGCGCAAGCAGGAGAGCGATTCGGACGCGCTGGGTCTTGGCCGCTCCGTTCCGGCGACGTGCTTTCCGACGGCGAGCGCGCTTGCGAACAGCTGGGACGAAACGCTGCTCTCTGCCGTTGGCCGCGCGCTCGGCGAGGAGGCTGTGGCGCAGGGCGTCGGCATGGTGCTCGGGCCGGGCGTGAACATCAAGCGCAGCCCGCTCTGCGGGCGGAACTTTGAGTATTTCTCCGAGGACCCGCTGCTCTCCGGCAAGCTCGCCGCGGCGATGATCCGCGGCATACAGAGCACCGGCGTGAGCGCGTGTGTGAAGCACTTTGCCGCAAACTCGCAGGAGCTGCGCCGCATGGCGACCGATTCCGTCATGGACGAGCGGACGCTGCGCGAGATCTATCTTCCGGCGTTTGAGACCGCCGTAAAAGAGGGCGGCGTGCGCTCTCTTATGACGGCGTATAACCGGCTGAACGGTACTTACTGCAACGAAAACGAGCACCTGCTGCGCGATATCCTCCGCGGCGAGTGGGGCTTTGACGGGCTCGTCGTCTCCGACTGGGGCGGCAACAACGACCGCGTCGCCGCCGTGCGCGCCGGATCGTCGCTCGAAATGCCGGCCTCCAACGGCGAGACCGACCGGCACATCGTCGAGGCCGTACAGAACGGGACGCTCGACGAGGCTCTTTTGGACGAGCAGGTGGATCACGTGCTGGACTTTATTTTTACCGCGCAGAAAGCGCTCGCGTGCGGCGGCGTTTTCGAAAGCACGGCGCACCACGCGCTCGCCGCGAAAGCCGCGGCGGAGTCTGCCGTGCTGCTGAAAAACGAAAAGGAATTTCTCCCGCTGCGGCAGGGCGAGCGCGTCGCCGTCATCGGCGATTTTGCCGCCGTGCCGCGCTATCAGGGCGCGGGCAGCTCGCGCGTCAATCCCACGCAGGTGGACGCGCCGCTCGACGCGTTGCGCGCTGCCGGCGTGGACGTCACCGGATACGAAAAGGGCTTTTTCCGCAGCGGAGCCGCTGCGCCGCGGCTGCTGCGCCGGGCAAGGGCGCTCGCCGCGCGAAGCGATAAGGTGCTGCTCTTCCTCGGTCTGGACGAGGGCAGCGAAACGGAAGGATACGACCGTGAGCATATGCGTCTGCGCGAAAACCAGCTCGACCTTCTGCGCGAGATCGCGGAGGTCAATCCGAACGTCGGCGTCGTGCTGCAGTGCGGCAGTCCGGTGGAGATGACGTGGGATGTGTTCGCCCGCGCGGTGCTGCATCTCTATCTCGGCGGGCAGGCCGTCGGCAGCGCGTGCGCCGCGCTGCTCACGGGCGAGGCGAACCCCAGCGGCAAGCTGGCCGAGACGATGCCCGTCCGGCTCGAGGATTCGCCCTGCGCGCCGTGGTATCCGGGCCGCGAGGCGACGAGCGAATACCGCGAGGGGCTGTTCGTCGGCTACCGGTATTATGAAAGCGCGCATAAGCGCGTCAAATATCCGTTCGGCTACGGCTTGAGCTATACGGAGTTTTCCTACGCGCCCGGCGAATTTTCGCCCGGCGGCGTGAGCTTCACGGTGAAGAATACCGGCAGCCGCGCCGGAGCGGAGGTCGCGCAGCTCTACGTCCGCCGCAAAACCCCCGGCATGCTGCGCCCTGCGCTCTCGCTTGCGGGCTTCGCGCGCGTGGAGCTGCTGCCCGGCGAGGAAAAGACGGTCTTTCTCCCGCTCGGCGAGCGGAGCTTCGCCGTTTGGAGCTGCGCGAAGAACCGCTGGGTCGTGGAAGAGGGCGAGTACGAGCTCTGCGTCGGCGCGTCCTGCCGCGATCTGCGGCTTGTACACACGGTGCATGTTGCCGGTGAAGCGCCCTTCGATGAATACGCCGCGCCGGAATTTGACGTCTACCGCCGCGCGGATGTGCAGCATGTGTCCGACGAGAGCTTTGCCGCGCTGCTCGTGCACGATATCCCGCCCGCGCGCTGGGAAGAGCGCGGCGCGGTGGACTTCAACGACGCCATCTCCCGCGGGAAATATCTCCCCGGCGGTCTTGGCAAAGGGCTGTACAACGCGCTGGAAGCCGCGCGCCGCGTGATGAATCTTGTGGGCAGCAAGGAAAACGCCGGGAATCTCATGTACGTGCTCGATATGCCGTGGCGCAACGCCGCGCGCATGGCGAACGTTTTTTCCGACGATCAGATCAAGGCGCTGCTGAAAGTCATTAATAAGGAAAAGGGCGGCTGGAAGAAGTTTATCGAAGAAACCAGACGGAAGAAATAATTCCTCCGTGTATATGTGTAAAAGCCGGAAGTCCGCGGACTTCCGGCTTTTGCTATTTCTAATTCTCTATGGATAGCGTTGCCTGAGAAAAATCTACATTAGCGTAATCATATGGATAATCGTCTCTTGGTATTGTAGTTGAGCATACCACGCATTCTCCCGGAGCAACATCGGGCAAAGACATTAGCTGATTATATATCAGGGCGCCGTTGCCATCATAGAAGTTTACTCGGAACCATCCTCCTACTGTATGCGAATTATTGTTTTTCACACTACACTGCATTTTCCCATAATACTTACCGCTGTAACAAGAAAAATTTGTTATTTCTAAATGGTTAAAAATCGTAGAATCATCGGTTTTTGATGTATGAGATGAGCTATACGAGGCTCTGCTCTCGCTGGAATATGAATAGTTTTCGTAATTGCTTTTCTTTTTTGTGTTCGGCAGAAATATGCTCACAGCAAAAAACAATAAAACGATAACAAAAATAGCGGTGATGATTTTGCTTTTGTTTTTCCTGCTTGACTCTGGGGGAGCACTTTTACGGCTAATAGGATACCCGCATTCTGGACACGAATCTGCTTTATCTGATACTTCTTTCCCACATTCCGGGCATTTTATCAGCGCCATAGGTTAATTCCCCTTTCGTTTTGCAAGCTTATCACCCATAACCCACGCCACAGCACCAGTTCCAATAAAACAAAGACCTTGTATTCTATACCTCCATATTTCCTTTAAATCGGAATCTGCCATTTCCTTAAATGATTCAGCAAGACTTCGGTAAGAGCTTCTAAAATAAACGCCGTTTTCCGCCGCGTCAGTGCATTCTTCATATTCCGCCATACAATCGGCATAATGCTGTTTGTAAAAGGCGAACTTGTCGTTGTATATCCGTGAGAATGCTAAAATCAGGCATAAACACGCAATTGCAGCGGATACGCATCGAATAATTATTGTTTTTCGTTTCCTGCTGCTCTCGTTTTTTTCTTTCCCGTCATATCCGCAATTACGGCATAGAGTTTCCTCGGCCTTCATCTCATGACCACATTCTGGACAATTCTTTGTCTCCATACTCACACTGTGCCTTTCTGCTGTAATTTATGTCATATAGTTCTGGTTTTCCCGGTCAATACCAAATCAAGATCTCATAGGCTCCCAAGGCCTTGAACTGATCGTTTCCGGTGTGATCTTCAAGCTCAATCTCACAGTCACCGACGTACCAGCTGCGGGTCGTTGTCTCGACCGGTGAATAGTAAACCTCCGGTTCACCATATTTTTCCGTAAGCTCACACGCAACTTCTTCGAGAGCATTTTTTGCGAGCTGCCGCTCTCTCGCTGTCACCGTATAATTGAGTCTTTCCAGGACCAAATCCATGCCGCGCATTCCTTCATAGTCACAATGCATAGCAATGTTGTCAAGGGTGTTGTCGCAGTAGCTAACAAGCATGGAATAGGGTTCTCCCATATATTCAACGGATTCATACCAGTCGCTATCTCCCGCTGCAGAAAAAGAATCGCCGAGCAGTTCTATCACTTCGTCTCTTGTGCTTGCATTCACAAGCGCATCCATAGTCAGATTTTTTCCGTGCAGGGCGCAGGCGGTCATTGATACTATCAGCAACAGCGTCAAAATGGCGGCAACAGCTTTTTTTGTTTTTCTCATACACGTGGTACATCCTTTTTTGATTATTTAAACTCCATAATTTCAACTAATGTATATAGGACAAGGTTTCTGGAATAGTACGATTGATACGGGGTAATATAGAAACCTGAAGCGATTCCATAGGGAGAAAAGACGGCATAATCCGGAATAGCGCAAATTGGTCTTTCCGTTCCGGTGGGCTCGCTGCCATTTTCTCCGATATACTCCACATTTCCGTTAAACAACAGGATTATCTTCAAAATAGGCGCATATATTTGGTCCGAATAAGAAGTTCCCGTATGAGCGTCGATAAGTTCACCAACCTCATCTGCATCAAAGCCATATCCATACAGAATATTATCCTTGTAAAGTGAAAAAAAGGAAAAGAAAGAGGTTTCGGAACTATCATGCGCAACGAGTTTTGTCGCTTCTCCGCCTTTACTGCTAACGGAGAATAGCCCTTCCTGATTCATAAAAAAAAGTTGGTCTCCCTTGCGGCATATCTGTGTGGCGGCAGCGGAGCAAAGCGACCGGACCTTCCCCGAACGGAGTTTGTATACAAATACCTCATTTTCAGAGGAATAGTAAACTGCATCACCGGAAAAATGCACGGCAGCGCAGCCGTTAAGCAAGGCAACGTCTGCGGTCGGCTCGGCTTCCTCCAAAGCACCTTTGTAAAGTGTGCTATTTGCACAGTAGAACAGTTCGGAATCGCGAACGGTAAAATATGTAATATCCGTTCCCGCCGGAAAACTGCGCAGCACGGTCAAGTCGCCAGTTGCTTTATTGATCCTAGCAAGGAACGGCGTGTTGTCCGAGCCTTGCTTTCCAAAACAGTACAGTTCGGATTCTGCGGAACGGATCGTTTCGAGTGCTTTTTCCTTGCACACTACATGAGGATCATTTCCATACGGATCTGCTTCATATACGAGTATATACTCGCTTTTTTTCGATCCTGTCTCAGCTGGAGCAAGATAGTATACATGTTCACTGTCATAGGCAACAAGCCCCCCATTCGCGTAGTTCAGCTCAGCGAGATAATCGTCGGAATCTCCTGATGATTCTATGCCGACGAAGAAAATGACTGCTGCCGCAGCAAGAAGAAAAAAACTCAGAGCCAGCCATATCCAACGCGGCACTTTTTTCTTCGGAGATTCAGCTTCTCCAACAGGCACCGGAGAAGCTGGGGATGGCGCAGAAACAGTTGCATCAGTTTCTGCTGCAGTAGGCATTTCTTTATACTCCGTATCCAATCATATCTCTCCTTTTTATATAGAATTGTATCTCTATACTATCATTGTTAAATTAATAAATCAAGTTAATCTAATAATTTATTATACTATCCGTATCATATTGCTATACTAATATGGGTGATTTTATGGCAATTGATTATGCAATGATCGGAAAGCGTTTGAAAGAAAGCCGCCGTACAGCAAAGTTGACGCAAGAAAAGGTTGCGGAAGCTGCAGATATTACGACAGTGTATCTCTCAAAAATTGAAAACGGCAAAGTTACGCCGACGCTAGATACGCTCGACGCTGTATGCGCGGCGGTTGATGCCGATCTCGGTTACGTAGTATCCGGCTGCCGGTATGCTCAAAAAACCTACGGTAGTGAAACGGTGCTGAAACTGTTTCAGTCCTGCACACCAGATGTAAAACCGATAGCACTGGCGGTTTTGAAAGACCTTTCCTCCTTGAAGCAGAATAAAGAATAAAACCGCACAGCCTAAGTTCGCTGCCATGAACTTGAAAAAGCTGGCGATATGGAAATGGAATGACTATTTCCACATCTTGTTTTTCCACTCTCAATACGCCAGAAACCTGGCTACCGCTTAGCGCACAGCTGGGTTTCTCGACAGGCTGTATATAATATTAATATAAAGAAAAAGGCTCTCAGATCGCAGATCTGAGAGCCTTTTTCAGCAAAACCCGTTACACTATAAAATAAAGAACGAGGGGGATGCAAAGCACATAGAGCACCGGGTGGACCTTTTTCGCATCGCCTGTCACGACCTTGATGAGCACGTCGGTCAGAACGCCGAGGCAGATCGACGCGGCGATATCGCCGGTGAAGGTGCCGAACATGATCATGACGAACGGGCCAAAGCAGCTTTTGAAGTCGGAGAAATCCAGCTTGGTAAACCCGGAGAGCATGGAGAATCCGACAAAGATCAGAGCAACGCCCGTGACGGAGGTGGGGATCATGAGGAAAAGGGGCGAGAGGAAAACGCAGACGAAGAACAGAATGCTCGTGACAACCGCCGTAAGACCGGTACGGCCGCCCGCCTCCACGCCGATGGTGGATTCAATGAACGTGGAGATCGTCGTGCAGCCGGTCGCCGAGCCGACGACCGTGCCGACAGCATCGACGAGGAACGGCTTTTCAATGTGGGGGAAGTTTCCTTCCTCGTCAAGCATATTCGTCTGCGCTCCCACGGCGATCAAAGCGCCGAAGGTGGCGAAGAAGTCGCTGGTGAACAGAATGAAGATCCAGACGAGAGCGCCGGGAATGTCTGCGAGAAGGGATTTGAAATCATAGCACAGGAAGAGGTTCCCGAGCTCGCTCATATCCGGCAGAGAGAAAACCGACGCCGGCAGCGTGGAAACGCCCATGGGAATGCTGATGATCGTGCCGACGACAATGCCGATGAGGATGGCGCCGCGGACCTTGTACGCCGTAAGAACGCCCATGACGACCATAGTGATCAGCGCAAGGAGGACCGTAGGCTGAGAGAAATCTCCGAGCGCCAGACCGTTTGAAAAAACAGCCAGACCGGTGTTCTTAAAGCCGAGGTACGCAATGAAGAAGCCGACCGCCGTCGGAATGGCGATCTTCAGATTCTTCGGCAGAAGATCGACAACCATTTTCCGAACGCCGAGCACCGTCACCAGAATAAACAGTATGCCCGAGCAGAGAAGAAGCGCCATGGCCCAGCCGAAGGAAAACGCGCCGCTGTTTACGAGACCGCCGAGAATGAAGTTGCTGCCCATCGCCGTGGAAAGGGCAAGCGGAAGATTTGCATAAAGCCCCATAAAGAGGGTGATCGCTCCGCTGACGAGCGCGCACATGACAAGCAGCGCAGATTTGCTGATGACAAGGCCGTTCACGTCCGTGAACACCGGATCGGGGCCGAAGCCGCAGATGGCCGCCGGCTGCACTGCCAGCACATAGGCCATGGTCATAAACGTCGTGATGCCCGCAAGCACCTCGCGCTTCGTCGTGGTGCCGTGTTCCTGAAGTCTGAAGAAGTCTTTTTTCATGTTTTCTCCCTTTTATTCGCTGGTTTTTCTGTTTCTCTTACTCCACGACCTCGAGGATCGGATCAACGACCTGCTGCTTTACCACGTCGATAAAGCCGCAGTCGGTAATGGCGTATGCGGGAATCGCCGCAAGGCAGATGAAGCTCAGGAACATGAACGGAATAGCGATCTCTGTTCCCATTTCATGGGCAACGCGGTTCAGCTCCTTTTTCTTATCCGCCAGCTCGTCGAGCGAAAGATCGCTCAGCAGGCCGCAGACGGGATACGCGACTTCCGCCGCGATCTCGCCGTTGCGGACGATGACCTGGCCGCCGCCGAGCTCGGCGCAGCGGTTTACCGCCAGGGCCATATCCTCAAAGCTGTCGCCCAGGACGATGATGTTGTGGTTATCGTGGCCGACGGAGGAGGCCATTGCGCCGCCGCGGATGCGGAATCCGCCCATGAACGCCTTGCCGATGTTGCCGTTTTTTCCGTGGCGCTCGACCTGCGCAATATACAGCACGTCCTGCTCCACGTCGCACTGCACCACACCGTCCACGACCGGAAGCTCCACGTCGCGGCGGCTCGTAAAGGGGATGTAGGACAGCGTGTCCATTACAAGCGCCTTGACCTTCGTCGCCTTGGCCGACACGCGGGTCTTGAAGCTGTCAGCGGTAACCGGCTGGCTCAGGTGAACGGTATTCAGCACGCAGGGCTCGTGCTGCGCGGTTTCATAATGCACGAGCAGCTTGCCGTTATCGGTGATCTGGCGGCCGCCGGCAAACGTGGTCAGCACGCGGAAATCTTCCGCTCCGGTGGTGATGTTGATATCCGCGCGGCGGCCGGGAGCGAGACCTCCGATCTCACGGTCAAGATTGAACGCGCGGGCACAGTTGACCGTGACCATCTGAATGGCTTTTACGAAATCCAGCCCCATGCCGAGCGCCGTGCGGAGCGCATCGTCCAGATGGCCGCGCTGCTGCAGATCGACGGTATGGAGGTCGTCGGTGACAATGCTGACCATGGCGGTGTCCAGATGATTTTCCATCACGGTCTTGAGAAGCACCGGCATGTTGCGGGCGGCGCTGCCCTCGCGCATCATGAGATGGCAGCCGTTGCGAAGACGCTCAAAAACGTCTTTCTCGCAGAACCCTTCATGGTCGGTGGAAACGCCGGCCGCCACGCATGCGCTCATGGCCGGGCCGTACATATCCGGAAGATGGCCCTGCAGCGTTTTTCCGGGCATGGAGAGCGTGTCGTCACACGATTCGAGCAGGTCGGGGAAGCCCGCCATAATATAGGGGCCGACACATTCCGACAGGCCGACGGCGTCCGGACGGCGAAGCGCGCGGCGGATGATCTCCGGATTGAAGCGGCCTCCGCTCGTTTCGAGATTGGGGGAAAACGGGACATGGGAAGGAACAACAAAATAGAGCTTGAGGTCGGTCGTTTCCGCTTCCTTCAGGATCGCTTCGATGCCTTCCAGACCGGAAACAACGCCTACCTCGTGGAGGTCGGTCATGATGCCCGTGGTGCCGTGAGAGAGAACCGCTTCCGCAAAGGACCGAATTGCCAGAGAGGAGCTTTCCGGATGGATATGTCCGTCCAGGAATCCCGGAGTCAGGTACTTTCCTTCCGCATCCACAACGCGGGTGTTCTCGCCAACGCAGTAATCAACATCGCCGACGGCCGCGATCGTATCGCCGCAGACGGCCACGCCGCCCTCGTAGATCTCACCGGAGTAAACGTTGACGATCTTTCCGTTCCGAATGACGAGATCGGCCGGGGTTTCGCCTTTGGCGACAGACAGTAGTTTCAGATTCATGCTGTACCTCCAAATTATTTGTATTTTGTTGACCCGTTTTATTTCCGGCGGCACGGTGTACCGCAGAAAACCAGTTTAGACTTTTACGACCGGAAAACGGTCCGGCAGAACGATGCCCGCACGCTTATAAATGGCCGCGGCCCGTTCACAAGCCTCTTTCAAAATTGCCTCCTCATCAAGCGTCAGGATTTTTCTTTCACGCATGAGCCACTTGCCGTCGCACATCGTGGATTCGATATTGGCCGAATGCATCGCCGTGACCAGCGCGGCAATTTTATCGTTGACCGGCATCATGGATGGGCCGTGCGGATCAATAACGATCAAATCGGCCTTTTTTCCGGCTTCCAGACTGCCATACAGATTTTCATCGAGAAGCGCACGCGCTCCCCACTTCGTCGCCATGCGCAGGATATCCTGTGACGGGACCACCGTCGGATCGAGCCGCCACCCCTTATGAATAAGGCTGGTGAGCCACATTTCATCCACCATGTCCATGTGATTGGAGGACGAAGCGCCGTCTGTGCCGATGGACGGCATCAGTCCCATCTGCAGCATTTTCGGAACGCGGGCAAAACCCAGCACCCGCATGGCCGACGCGGGATTGTGCGAGATCTTCACTTCCCGCTTCCGGAAGAGCTCCAGCTCTTCATCGGTCAGCCAGACCGTGTGTACCGCCAGGAGATTTTTATCCAGCACACCAAGCCGTTCGAGGTGCTTTACCGTCCCCTCGCCCCAGCGCGCATAGGTGTATTCCTTTTCTTCCTTTGCTTCCGCCACGTGCATGTGAATGCCGACGCCGTACTTGTCGGCAAGCTCTTTTGTGCGGACGCAAAGCTCATCGGTGTTGTTGAATATCGTCCGCAGGCCAAACCAGACCTGCACGCGCCCGTCAGCGGTATTGTGATATTTTTCGATATCCGCGACCTGCTGCTCAAGCTCCTGCTCCATCGTGCGCTGCCAGATCGGCGGGAGGCCTTCACCGCAGTCCATCACCGACTTGGCAAGCTTTCCGCGCAGGCCGGACTGCTCCGTGGCCCGCGCCATGCCGGAGACGAACTGACCGCCCGGCTCGGCAAACGACGTTACGCCCGAGCGGATCAGCTCCAGGCTCGTCATGAGTGTGGAAACGTAGGAATCCTCTTCCGTCATATTGCTCTCAAAGGGCCACATTCTCTCGTGCAGCCAGCAGATAAAATCCACGTCGTCGCCGACACCGCGGGATATCTGCTGCGAGGTGTGGACGTGGGTATTCACAAATCCGGGCAGAACATATTTTCCGCGCAGGTCGATGACCTCCGCGTCGGGCGAGATCTTCGCCGGATCGATCCGGCCGACCGCCGTGATGCGGTCGTTTTCCACGAGCACCCCGCCGCCGTCAAACACGGTGTCGTTTTGATCCATGGAGACGATATAGCCGTTCTTCAAAAAAGTTTGCATGTTCTTCCTCCATTCACTTGATTCGATCGCAGAAAAATGATATGCTCACGCTACAACCTATAATGGTTTTAGGTTCAAGTCTTTTTTTCTGTTTCCGGAGCTTTTCTGATGTTCCTACAAAACCAATCGACAGTGCCGGAGAAAACTTGGGAGGTTTTATGAAAGAATTTTTGTCGATCGGCGAGCTTGCAAAAATTTTCGACATGGATGTGCAGCTCCTCCGCCACTATGACGCAAAAGGGCTTCTTGTCCCGCAGGTACGCAACAGCGAAAACAGCCGCCGGTTTTATCACTTTGACCAGGTCTATCCGCTCGCCACCATACGATATCTGCGCCGCCTTGGTTACCCGCTCGCCCGGATACGGGATTTTCTCCATAACAACGCGCTGCGGGACAATCTTGAAATGCTCTCAGAACAGGCGGAAAAACTTCGCCGCCAATGCGACGAGCTGAACGCTACCATTCAGATCATCCAGCAAAAAGTGGAATTCATCGACCGGGAGCAATCCTCCAGCCAGAGAGGAAAGTTTTCCGTCCGGACGTTTCCGCGCCGCGCCTTTCTGCACATTGGCGATGAGATCAATCTCTTCACGCATGAGCTTTTTTACTTTTATCCTACCGTCGGCTTTTACCGCGGTGAGCGCAAATGGTTCGGCGCTCTGCTTTACGAAGACACCCCCGTGCAGGAATACCATTTCCCCGAGCTGATGGCGGAGCAGGCTCTCTCCTATATTCCTGCGGGCGAGTATCTCTGCGGCTATCATTACGGACCGTATCTCTCGATTCAGGACTCCATTGATCGTCTTTTCGCGGAAGCGAGCCGCCGGGAGCTGCGCGTGGATGACTGCGTGATCACGCCGAATATCGTCGATCAATGCTGTGAAGGCCATCCGGAAAACTACATTACCGGGCTGGAAGTCCGTATTTTGCCGGAGGAGGGCATAGCGGCGGAAGAGCATCTGATGCCCGGCCCTGTCGGATAAAAAAACGGCCGGAGGCAGTATCACAAACTGCCTCCGGCCATTTTTGCAAATTGATTCACACAAACACAAGCTGCACAAGCAGCATGTAAACGACGGTTCCGGCGACGATGCTCAAAAGCGTATTCCGCCGCCAGACGTGCAGCATATGCCCGACGAAAGCTTTGCCGCGCATGGCAAATGTCTTTTCCGACGCACAAATCAAAGCGCTGCTGAAAGTCGTCAATAAGGAAAAGGGCGGCTGGAAGAAATTTGTCGAAGAGACCAGACGGAAGAAATAACCATTCCGTATATAGGCAAAGCCGGAAGTCCGCGGGCTTCCGGCTTTGCCTATTCCTTTTATTCCTTATCCTTATCCTTTTGCAGCGCGGCAAGGTCTTTCAGCACCGCCAGAGCGATTGGCTTCACCTCCGGCGTGCAGGACTGAAACAGCTGCAGCACCGTTTCGCTGCCGTAGGTCTTCTGGCTGTACTGACAGCCGGACAAAACGTAGCCCAGATCAGCATTCACCGCCGCGCAGACGGCGCCGAGGGTATCCAGCGTCGGCGTGACCTTTCCGTTTTCGATTTTGGACAGATACACCGTTGTGATATCCGCCGCTTCCGCCACCTTTTCCTGCGTCAGCTTCGCGGCCATGCGGCTCTCTTTCAGCCGCTTTCCGATCATTGTATAATCAATCGCCATGAAATCACCCGTATCAGTATAACAATATGGTACGGTTCGTATAATAAATTTATAGATTAACTTGATTTATTGGTTTAATGATGATAGTATGACAATATAATTTTACACCGCAAAGGAGTGATAAAATGAAAAAAGCGATTATTGCTATTGCCATCGTGCTCTCGCTTATTCTGCTTGCAAACTGCGGTGATGATTCGTACGATGCGGAAGACTGGGGCAAATACTACGACTGGGGCGATAGTCATTACTGGAACAGTCAGTCACATTCGGTAGAAACAATTCCATGGAAATGAGGAAGAGGAAATGAAAAAAAATCTGATTTTTGTTTTGGCAATGTGCCTCCTTTTCAGCCTGACTGCATGCGGAATATCGGAAAATGAACCGAAACCAACAGCAGAGCCGTTGGAGAAAACTGTGTCCCCGGCAACGGAACCTCCGGCGGAAAAACCGGCAGAGATTCCTGCGGCAGAGCAAAAAACCGATGCTGCAGAAGAGGTGTTCACGAACGAATACGGCACATCGACAACAAAATGTGCGCATGCAGGATGTACAAGACCAATCGCCTCAAGCGGGGATACCAACTGCTGTACCGTTCATTCTGGCACATGCGCAAAATGCGGGCGCTACATCGACGAGGATGCGACGTGGTGCATGAAATGTCTGACCTCTGCGGCGAGTGGTACAAAATCGTCGTCCGACTCCTCCTCGTCATCGTCATCTTCTTCAAGCGGCACAGAATCCTATTACTGCATGGGGAAACACAACACCTGTCCCAACAAAACATACAGCCCGTGGGATTTTTACTGTTCTTCCTGCGATCCTGACGGAGACAACAAGGAGGGCTGAGCAAAAATAGCAAGGGGCTGCAGCAATTAGATTTCCTGGGAATCCGGCTCAATATTTTAGCGGGAGAAACCACAGTTTTCTGTGATTTCTCCCGCTATTTTCGATTTCTTGAGAGGGCCATATTCACTAAACACTAAACCCGTATTTTGCTACAGCCCCTTCCCTATCCTTATCCCATCACACAAACACAAGCTGCACGAGCAGCATGTAAACGACGGTTCCTGCGACGATGCTCAAAAGCGTATTCCGCCGCCAGACGTGCAGCAGCACAACGACCGCCGCGGCGATGATCTCCGGCAGGGCGTGGCTCGCGCCGGCAAAGTCCATGTTCCGCAGGCAGTACACCACGAGCATGCTCATGACCGCGCACGGCAGGAGCTTCCCGAGCCGCAGTATCACGGCGGGCGTCTCCCGGCCGCCGCGGAATACAAGAAACGGCGCGAAGCGAATGAGCGCCGTGACGAGCGCGGAGACCGCGATGAGCAAAACGGCGTGCGTATTCATACGCTCTCGCCTCCCTTCTTCGTCCGGCGCGCGTCGAGCACCAAAAGACAGCAGAGCATGCCGCCCATCGTCGGCAGCAGGAAGCTGTCCGCGCCGAACAGAAGACGGCAGACGATCGAAATGCCGAGACCGATGAGCGCCGGGGCATGATCCTTCGTCTCCAGCCACTGCTCGGTGAACACCGTGAGAAAGAGCGCCGTGAGCGAAAAGTCGATGCCGGTCGTATTAAAGTCCAGATACGCGCCCGCAAGCGAGCCGAGCGCCGTGCCGAGTACCCAGTAAAGCTGGTCAAGCAGCGAGATACGGAAGCACTCCGCGCCGGTGAGATCCTCGCGCGCGGCGACGAGCGAATATGTCTCGTCCGTCAGCGAGAAAATGAGATACGGCGCGTATTTTCCCGCGGCGCGGTAGCGCTCGAGCATGGAAATGCCGTAAAAAAGATGGCGCGCGTTCACGAGCAGCGTGGTAACGGCCGTCGTCAGGAGCGACGCGCCGCCGGTCAGAAGGTCGATGGCCACATACTGCATCGACCCGGCGTAAATAAACGCGCTCATGGCAAGCGCCCAGCCGAGACCGTAGCCGCGCGTGCGCAGCAGTATGCCGAAGCCCGCGCCGAGCACAAGATACCCGGCCATGACCGGGATCGTCGTGCGGACGGACTTTCCCCATTTCTGCAAGGATGTCATCGCAGATCACTTTCCTACTCAGTATGCTGTTAGAATACGATGAAGCAGTCTCTCTGCGCAACGGCAAAAAGAGAGAAATCGCGCCGCCGCGGCACGCTTCCCTGCGGCAAATTGCCGGAGAATAAAGAAAGCGCACCCGAAGGTGCGCCAAAAGCCCCGCAGAACGTCAAAACGCCTCGCAGAGTTTGCGTCCGCAGGCGTAAATGGAGTTTAAATCATGTTTGCCGGCGACATGTGCGTCGGCAAAAATACTTCTCGGCTCGCAAACATGCGCTTGAAGAGCGTGCGCTGCGGCGAGCCGCGATCCCCTCAAACGGAAGAGTCCTGCCCCGCAGGGCTCTCCCATTTGAATATAAAAAAGGCGCACCCGAAGGTGCGCCCCCTCCGCAATGCCGTAGGGGTCAGATTAGAACCTGCACGACTCGGCAGGTGGGTCGCCGCCCGACCGCTTCCGCGCTTCCAACGTCCGACAATAAGCCGGGAGGCCTGCAATTCACGGCCGGAGATAGGCATCCCTTATATCTAATGTGGGTTTAAAATGACCCGGTGTAGTGTGGCTACGAACACCGCAGAAAGAAAATCTTATTCTTTCTCTTCTTCCGCTTCCATGATCTGCTGGTAATATTCGTACACACGATCCAGCTCGTCATCGTCGTCCACGGAGTCGAAAAGCTCCTCGCCGTTCTCCTCGCGGCTCTTCAGGAAGATGAGACCGTAATCGGGATCGTTCACGTCCATGTTTTCAATGTCTGCCGGGACGAACACGCAGTACGTCTGGCCTTCAAATTCAATCGTATCGAGCAGCTCGAGATCAAACTCGTTGCCGTCCTCGTCGGAGATGGTAATGATATCGCCGCCGAAATCTTCGTTCATGTCAGCACCTCTTTTGTATGGATCCCGTTCGTTTCCTTCGGGTATTTTGATTATACCATGAATGCGGTAAAAATCAAGTATATCCGCTCGAATGGTTCACGACCCGAAATCTTCGAGCCGCGCGTACAGCTCCTCGCGGCTGTATACGGCGATGCCGCCGGAGAGCGCCGCGCGGTCGGCGCTCGGCAGCGTGTGCACCGCGATGGCCGTGATCTGCCGCGGCAGCGTCCGCTCGTCCGGCGCGAAGATCGCCACGCGCCCGTGGTATTCCCCCAGCGAGCAGTATTCCGCCTTCTTTCCTCCCGAAAGCGCGAACATCGCCGCGGCCGCCGCGGCGCACAGCGCGAGCGACACCGCGCCGATATGGCCTGCTTTCATGGCTCTTTTCCTCCGTTTCCCTGCTGCCTTCTCCGCGCAGTATGCCCGAAAATGAACGAATTACCCGTTTTTTCCGTCCTATGGATATACCTGCTTTAAAAAATTTCCATTTCGGATACAATATTTCTCAGAAGTATGGTATAATGACTTATTATTATACGCACATGCTCGACGATTCCGGAGGCAACTATGGATCAGAAACGCCCCTACAACGATATACCGAACGGCGATACCGCGCCCGTGCCGCCCGTATCCGGCGATACGGTGCCGCTTCCCGCGCCGGGGGAGGGAACGCCCGCGCCGGAGACAGACAAAGCCGCGCCGGAAAACGGCGCGCCGTCTCCCGAGACCGCCAAGGCTGCCCCGGAGCCGGAGAAGAAGCCGGACGCGAAAAAAGCAAAAAAGAAAGCGCCGCGCGAAAAGCGTTCCCGCGGCATGTCCCGGGGCGCGCGCACCGCGCTCGCCGTCGGCGACGCCGCCATATCCACCGTGGGAGATATGGTGCGGTTCATTGTCCGCATCGTGCTCTCGGTGCTGCTCGTGCTGCTGCTGGGCGGGCTTCTCTTTGCGTGCATTTTCGCCTACTATGTGAAGAATACCCTTACGACCGATCTGAACATCACGCTTGAGGACTACGCCATCTCGCTCTCGAGCACGGTCTGGGCCTACGATAACAACGGCCAGACCGTAGAGCTCGCGGTACTGGCAACGGACGAGAACCGTATCTGGGTCGATTACGACGAGCTGCCGCCGTATCTCGAAAAGGCGGCGGTCGCCATCGAGGACAAGCGCTTCTATGACCACAAGGGCGTGGACTGGTACCGCACAGCGGGCGCGTTCGTCAACATGTTCCTCGGCATGAAAAACGACTTCGGCGGCTCGACGATCACGCAGCAGCTCATCAAAAACGTCACTACGGAAGACGACGTCACCGTGCAGCGAAAGCTCGTGGAGATCTTCCGTGCTCTCGATCTTGAAAAGGAATACACCAAGGAAGAGATCATGGAGTGGTATCTCAACGTTGTCTACTTCGGCGAGGGCGCGAGCGGCGTGCAGATGGCCGCGAACACCTATTTCGGCAAGGACGTGCGCGATCTCACGCTTGCGCAGTGCGCGAGCATCATCGGCATCACGAACAACCCCTCGCGCTACAGCCCCTTCGCCAGCGTGGAGAACAACAAAAAGCGCACCAAGACCATTCTCTACGAGATGTATGACCAGGATTACATCTCCCATGAGGAATATACCGCCGCCGTCGCGGAGGTCGATAACGACGAGCTGCACTTCATCCGCGGCGAAAACGAGGTCTACCAGCAGGAGATCTATTCCTATTATGTGGAAATGGTCATCAAGGACGTGCTGAGCGATCTGCAGTCACGTCTCGGTCTTTCCGAGGCCGCGGCGCGCCAGCTCCTGTACCACGGCGGCTATCAGATCTACGCCTGCGTCGATCCCTTCGTGCAGCAGGTCGTGGACGATATCTATACCGACCCGGACAGCATGCCGCAGCCCTATTACTACAGCAGCCAGCCGCTGCAGTCCGCCTGCATGGTCATCGACCCGTTCACCGGCGAGATCAAGGCCATCGGCGGCGCGATCGGCGAAAAGGACCGCAACTTCGGCTTTAACTACGCCATCGACGCGCACCGGCCCTCCGGCTCCTCGGCAAAGCCGCTCGCGTCCTACGGCCCGGCGATGGATCTCGGCCTCATCACCGAGTCTACGCTCGTGGACGACAGCCCCGATATCCAGCTGCGCGGCACCTACTGGTACCCACGCAACTCCGGAAGCTCCTACGACGGCATCATCACCATCTGGGACGCGCTGGTGCGCTCGAAGAACACCGTCGCCGCGCAGATCATCGATAAGCTCACGCCGAGCGTTTCCTTTGAATACCTCACCGAGCGCATGGGCTTCCAGCTCGTCGAGGCGGACCGGGACTATGCCCCTCTCGCTCTCGGCCAGTTCACCTACGGCGTAACGGTGCGCGAAATGGCGCAGGCATATACCTCTTTCCCGAACGACGGCGAGATGACGTACGCGAGATCGTATTCGCTCATCACCGATTCAAACGGCAACACCGTTCTCGAAAACGGCATGCGCACGAGCCATGTGTTCAGCGTGGACACCGCCCGGTGCATGACCGAAATGCTCGAGGCCGCCGCGTGGTACGGCACGGGCTACGAGGTCTATCTCGGCTACGGCAAAATGCCCGTCGCCGGTAAGACCGGTACGACCTCCGATGACTACGACCGCTGGTTCTGCGGTTTCTCGCCGTACTATGTGACCGCCGTCTGGACCGGCTACGACAGTCCCGCGCCCATGTACTATTCCGGCAACCCCGCCGCGCAGATCTGGCGGCGCATCATGTTGCAGATCAACGAGCCGCTGCCCGTGATCCAGTTCAACGACCCGACGAACCGCGGCTACGACACCGGCATTTTCGGCGATCTTGAAACGACGCCGGAGCCGACGCCCGTGCCGACCGCGACGCCCGCGCCCACGGAGGCGCCGACCCCGGAGCCCACCGTGGAACCGACACCCGCGCCGACGGACGAGCCGCAGCGCATCCCTCTCGCGCCGTCAGCGCCTGAGGAATGAACGGTCTCGTCCCGCACCTTCCCAAAACCTTACCGCCCCGAAGAAAAAATCTTCGGGGCGGCTTTCTTTTTCAGGAAGATTTCAGGAAATCGCCGTATAGCAGCACCATCAAAGCAAAGGAGACGCCACCATGAACGGATATACTTTTGAACGGCGGGAGCTCAAATACCGCATCACGGACGCGCAGCGCGCCGCGCTCGAAGCCGCGTTCGGTGCGCGGATGGTCCCGGATGAGCATGGCGAGAGCACCATCTGCAATATATAACGGCCGATTACCGGCTCATCCGCGCCTCGCTCGAAAAGCCGGCGTACAAGGAAAAGCTGCGGCTGCGCAGTTACGGTGTGACCGGGCCGGGCGGCGAGGTGTTTCTCGAGCTGAAAAAGAAATACAAGGGCATTGTGTATAAGCGCCGCATCACGCTGCCGGAGGACGCCGCCGGGGAATTTATTGCCGGACGCGCCCGCTCTGTGAACAACCCCCTCAAAGCAGCCAACAGCCGCAGCGGAAAACCGCTGCGGCTGCAGTCTGTCGAAAAAAGCCCCGCAGAGTTTGCGCCCGCAGGCGCAAATAAAGTGCAAAGCATTTTTGCTTCTCGGCTCGCAAACGTGCGGGCGTAAGCGAGTGCGCTGCGGCGAGCCGCAGCCTCTTCAAACGAGAGTCTAATGAAGTGGGTCTCGTTTGAGAGCTTGTCAAAAATTCTTTTTTGACAAGCTCAAGACCACCGGCATAGCCGGTGGTCTTGACTCTGCCGCCGAAATTGCTTTGGCGGCGGGGCTTTTATCCATTTTTATTCGCCGATGCGGTAGACGCGCCCCTTTTCTTTCGCGACCCTGTGCGCGTTGAACGCCGCCGGTACCGCGCCGATGGCCGAGAAAAGATAGAGCGTGATAAGATTGCTCCGATAGGCGTCGGCGTCCACCAGCTCGTGCATCCACGCGAACGCCTGACCGAAGGAGAGATCCAGTTCCCGCGATGCCGCGATCGCAATGTCCATACGGTTGCCGAGATAGACCGCAGCGAGCATCACGACGACGCTCACGGCGATGCCGAGAGCGGAGAGCTTGCCCGCGCCGCGGCGGTAGCCGCCGATGGTGCAGTAGCCGAGCACCATGCCGGAGATCGCCGCAACATAGCCGAGCTGACCGATGAGCACGATCGCCGCCGCGCCGATCAGCCCGCCGATGAGCGCGCCGAGGATGCCGCGGCCGATGTTTTCGGGCGTTTCGGCCTGAATGCGCTCGTTCTGATCCGCCTTGCGGCTGAGTTCCGTAAAGAGCGCCGGCGCGACAAGCTGCGGCACGCCGCTCGTCATGCAGCCGACCGTTTCGCCGACGGCGCGGGAGATCTCGCAGCAGTTTTCGTAGCCGTTTTCATGCAGGAACGAGAGAAGCTCCGGCAGGAGCGTGTGGATCTTCCCGGCATAGCTTTTCGCCGCAGCGCCGGGGCGGAGGGAAAAGATGACGCGCGTCCCCGCCGTTTTGCAGCCGGAGAGCTCCGGCCGCGCCTTAACAAAGTCGCGGAAGCTCTCTTTATCCGGCTCTTCCCCGCCGCGTAGAACGGAGACGACAAGCTCGTTGCGCCCCATCAGGATCAGAAACGTATATTCCCCGCGCGTGCCGCAGTAGGTCGCGCCGTCGTGCGCCATGGAAAGGCCTTCCTGCTGAAGCAGCGTATCCGAAAGCTTCATGCTTTTTTGTCCTCCTCCGGCGCGTTGAGCGCGGCGATCTCTTCGGGGGTGAAGTTGTACACGGCGTCGCAGAACTGGCAGCGCACCTCGATATCCTTCTTCTCCTCGCGCAGCGACGCGAGATCGTCCGCGGAAAGGCTCGCGAGCGCGCCGAGCACCCGCTCGCGGCTGCAATAGCACTTGTACGCCATATCGCTCTCCGCCGTTTTGTGCCATTCAAGGCCCTTGAACACCTGCGCGATGACCGTCTCCGCGCCGTCCTCGTCGAGGATGGTCGTAAGCTGGTCCATGAGGAAGATGTTGTCCTCCAGCGCCTTGACCGTCTCCTCGGCGGCGTTCGGCATGAGCTGCATGATAAAGCCGCCCGCGGCCTTGACGCTGCCGTCCGGATTCACGAGCACGCCGAGCGCGCACGCCGAGCCGAGCTGGTCGCTCTCGGTGAGAAACGCCGCGAGATCCTCGGCGATCTCGCCGCTCACGAGCGCGGAGGAACCGGAGTACGGCTCGCGCAGGCCGATGTCGCGGCTGACCGTGAGAAGACCCTCCCTGCCGACCGCGCCGGAGACGTCGAGCTTGCCGTCCCGCTCGCGGATGGGAAGATCGACCTCGGGGTGGGAGACGTAGCCGCGCACATTGCCGGCATTGTCCGATACCGCGAGGATCGTGCCGATCGGCCCGCCGCCCTGGATGCGCAGCGTCAGCGCGGCGTTGTCCTCCTTGAGCATTTCTCCGAGGAGCGACGCGCCGCAGAGCGTGCGGCCGAGCGCCGCCGTACCGACGGGATGCAGATGGTGGATCTCTCTCGCACGCTCGACCATGTCGGGCGCGGTGATGACGGATATTTTTGCCGTGCCGTCGTTCGTGACGGCGCGAAGAATTTTGCCCATGGTTTTTTCTCCTTAGAAATTGACTTGCAAATGGCTCTGTGGGAAAGGCTCCCTTGTGTAAAGGGAGCTGTCAGCCGTAAGGCTGACTGAGGGATTGTCGTTTGACGAAGCACGCGACAGTCTGCAATCCCTCCGTCAAAACCTGCGGTTTTGCCACCTCCCTTTGCACAAGGGAGGCATTGGTTTCTTTTTACTCCTTCACGCACTCGGCGGTGAAGAAGAGCCGTCCCTGGTTGTGCTGCGGGCCGTCCGTAAAAAGGCGGATGCTGCCGAAGCCCGCATCGACGAGGTGCTTTTCCAGCGTTTCCGGCGTATAGATATACTCCGTATGCTCTTCCTGCTCACGGCGGTAGGTCTGCCCCTTGATGCGGCGGAAAATGTCCATGCCGTAGCGCAGCTCGTTTTCCACGACCTCCGAGCGCCAGAGACAGAGCGTATCGTCCTCCTCGTCCACGAAGCACTGCCCGTCGAGCGAGCGCATATGCCCCGGCGAGAGAAAGTCAAAGCAGAGCGTGCCGCCCGGCGAGAGAAACAGATGCAGCCGCCGGAACACCTCCGGAAGCGTTTCGGGCCGCATGTAGTTCACGCCGTCGAGCGAGCATACCGCGGCGTCCACGGTGTCGTAAAGATCGAGTTTCTCCGCCCGCTGGCAGAGAAGCATCGGCGCAACGACGCCCTCCGGCAGCTCGCAGAGCTTCTGCTGGAACACCGAGAGCATTTCCTCCGAGGCGTCCACGCAGATCATCTCGTACCCGTGTTCGGCCAGAAGCAGCGAGAGCGTACCCGTGCCGCAGCAGAGATCCAAAACCGTATGAACGGCCCTGCCGCTGTGGGCAAAGGCCGTTTCATACCATGTCTCCAGCGCTTCGTACGGCACGTCTCCGGTCAGCGCGTCATAGCGCGCGGCGAGAGGTCCATAGCACTGGCTCATTATTCTTCCGCTTCCTTCTCTTCTTCCGCTTGCTGTTCCTTCAGACGGCGGAAGGCTACGCTGTAGCCGTCCTCGCCGTACTGCAGTGAGCGGTTCACGCGGCTGATCGTTGCGCTCGAAGCGCCGGTCTTTTCCAGTATGTCGTTATAGATCATGCCCTCGCTGAGAAGCACCGCCACCTGATAGCGCTGCTCCATTGCCTGCAGCTCGGATACCGTGCAGAGGTCGTCAAAGAACTTCATCAGCTCTTCCACGGTATTGAGCGTAAGGATCGCCTTATACATTTCCTCGTTGCGCGGTTTTTTCAAGTGTTTGTTCATACAGCATTTTACCTGTACCCTTTTTCATTTTAGCTTATTAGCTAATAACTGTATTGTAACGCGCGGCGGCAAAAAAGGCAAGATGGAGCTTTACACGATTTAAAGAGTGATTTTTGGTGAGAATGTTATTGCCGTGCGGCGGAAAATACGGTATGATAGATACAAATTAAAATAAGGGAGGTTTTTTCCGTGATCCCACCTTCCGGAACGATCGCATTCTGGGTCGTGGCGCTCGTCGTGTTTCTCATCGTTGAAGCCGTGACCGCGGGACTTGTATCCATCTGGTTCGTTTTCGGCTCGCTCGTGGCGCTCATCTGCGCGGCGCTCGGCGCGGCGGTGTGGCTCCAGATCTTCTGGTTCGTCATCGTCTCCGTCGCCACGCTCGTTCTCACGCGGCCGCTCGTGAAGCGGTATGTGGACAGCCGGAGCATCGCTACCAACGCCGACCGCAGCATCGGCCGCGCCGCCGTTGTCACCGAGCGCATCGACAATCTCGCCGCCACCGGCGCCGTAAATCTTGACGGCGTTGTGTGGACCGCGCGCAGCACCGACGATGCCGTCGCCATTGAGGCCGGCGAGCGCGTCACCGTCCGCGCCATTGAGGGCGTAAAACTCATCGTAGAGCGCAGTGTGCGCTGAATCTGCACTGTATTTTAATAAGGAGGAAATCCCATGATCGTATTAGCCATCATTCTCGTGCTGGTGCTCGTACTCATCATCACGAACCTGTGCGTCGTACAGCAGGCGCAGGCCTACGTCATCGAGCGTCTCGGCGCGTACAGCACCACGTGGGGCAAGGGTCTCCATGTGAAGCTGCCGTTCATCGAGCGCGTGGCGCGCCGCGTCTCGCTCAAGGAGCAGGTCGCAGACTTCCCGCCCCAGCCCGTGATCACGAAGGACAACGTCACCATGCAGATCGACACCGTTGTCTACTTCCAGATCACTGACCCGAAGCTCTATACCTACGGCATCGAGCAGCCGATGGTCGCCATCGAAACGCTCTCCGCCACGACGCTCCGCAACATCATCGGCGATCTGGAGCTTGACCAGTGCCTCACGAGCCGCGACATCATCAACAGCAAGATGCGCGTCATTCTTGACGAGGCTACCGACCCCTGGGGCATCAAGGTCAACCGCGTGGAGCTCAAGAACATTCTCCCGCCGCGCGAGATCCAGAGCGCGATGGAAAAGCAGATGAAGGCCGAGCGCGAACGCCGCGAGGCCATTCTCCGCGCCGAGGGTGAAAAGCGCGCCGCCATTCTCGAGGCCGAGGGCGAAAAGGAATCCGCCATTCTCCGCGCCGACGCGAAGAAGCAGGAGCAGATCCTTGAGGCCGAGGGCCGCGCCGCCGCGATCCTCGCTGTGCAGAAGGCGACCGCCGACGGCATCCGTCTGCTCAACGACGCCGCCCCCACCGATCCGGTGCTGCGTCTGCGCGCGCTGGAGGCTTTCACCGCCGCCGCCGACGGCAAGGCCACCAAGATCATCATCCCCTCCGAGATCCAGGGCATCGCCGGTCTTGCAAAGGGCGTCGTCGAATCCGTAAAGGACGACTGAGCATCCCCCTTCCCCCGCGAACACCGCCGCAGCGCCGGCTATCCGGCGCTGCGGTTTTCCCCGCCGACAGCCAGTTTTTCCGGTTTTGTTACCGTTTTCCGGTGGCGGCCAACGCAGAACGATCCCCTCTGCTCGCCGTTTTGTAACTTTTGTTGCCGGATTTTACGTCATAACGGCTAATTTAAACGATTTTATTCCGGTAATAACTGTGCGTGATTCACAAAAAGCTCCGTTTCTGTTGACAGGTGGGATACAATGTGTTACATTTTGGTTACAAATTCGAGGTGATTTGAATTGGCATCCGCTAAGAATGCGCTGGTGTACAAGGGACACCCGCTCCGCCGCAAGGACAACATCCTCTATTACGGCAGCATGTCCGACAAGTACATCATCATGATGCAGATCATGGACACGAAACCGGTCAAGCCGGTTGCCGGTGCAGAAAGCGCCGGTGAGCTGAAGGTCGCCACCCGCGTGAGCGTCCAGCTGCAGCTCACCGACCCGACGGTCAAGAGCCGCGACCGCATCGTGAAGAAATCCGAAAAAGGCAGCCTGTACGCCGCCATGGACGTGGCGAGCGTGTGGCTCGAACGAGCGCTGACGAAGGACTAAGCTTCGAAACAGCGCACCAGCACCAGGAAATGAGGTATGGGGATCATGAAAAACTGCAAGAAACTGCTTTCCGTTATCGTTACGCTTCTTCTGGCGGCGTCTCTGCTCACGAGCAGCGCGTTTGCCATTTCCGGCGAAGCGTTCATCGCAACGCCGGGCGAAGTCAACCTGCGTGACAGCGGCAGCTTCAACAGCAATGTTATTGACGCCGCCCCGCAGGGCGCGACCGTTTATGTTCTCGGCGACGCCGGCTACGGCTGGTACAAGGTGAGCTACAACGGCAAGACCGGCTACATGGCTTCCTACTACCTGCTCTTCAACGAGGTCCCGTCCGCGGAGAACGTGGATTCCGTCCCGGACAAGGCTCCGGCGCAGGAGACCACGCAGGAGACCGTGCAGCAGCCCGCGCAGGAAGTTCCTTCGCAGACCTACGTTGCGCCTCCCGCGACCGGCGACAGCAACGCCACCGTTCTCGGCTCCGGCATCTGCTTCCGCAGCGGCCCGAGCACCTACAGCAGCGTGATCGAAACGCTTGAGACCGGCACGCCCATCCGCGTGAACGGCGTGTGCGGCTCCTGGTATGAATGCGTATATAACGGCAGCACCGGCTACATCTACGGCGACTATGTCGTGCTCAACGGCACCTCCAAGACCTACACCATCTCCGCCGCGACCGTGTCCGGCAATGACGGCACGATCTACTCCGAGCCGCAGACCCCGGACACTACCGAAAATACCACCACCGAAGTGACGCCGATTGAGCCTCCCGCGCAGGAGCCTGAAACCCCGGCTGAGACTCCGGCCGAGCCGGAAACGCCCGCCGCGCCCAGCTTCTCGCACAACGCTTCCGCCGCGCAGGCGATCGTCGATACCGCGATGCAGTATCTCGGCGTGCCTTACGTCTGGGGCGGCACCTCTCCCGATGTCGGCTTTGACTGCTCCGGTCTCGTGTACTACTCCTACGGTCAGCACGGCTACTCGCTCAACCGCGTGGCGCAGAGCATGTACTACAACGGCGTGGACGTGGATCTCAACGACCTGCAGGCCGGCGACATCCTGCTCTTCGGCAGCAGCGTGTACAACATCTGGCACGCCGCGCTCTACATCGGCGGCGGCAACTTCATCCACGCGCCTTACTCCGGCGCCGTCGTGAGCATCCAGTCTCTCAGCAGCACCGCCGGCATGCGTCTCGTCGCGGCCCGCCGCATCGTGTAACAGCTTACCCCCGCTTATCCTCGCCTTCGTCTGACGCCCCTCAAAAGTGGCGGGACGATGATCCGGATACGGCATTTTTCCCCGAAGACTTCGGTCTTCGGGGATTTTTGTTCTCTCGGAAACGGCGCAGCCCCCGAAAGCCAAGGCTCTCGGGGGCTGCACTTTCTTTTATTTTTGTGCGGCGGTCGCGCGCAGGCCCTGCACCTTGCAGGGAATGCCGTTGTCGGCGGCGAGCTTTTCGAGCGTTCCGGTCAGGCGCGGCGCGGCGGCGTTGAGGATCTCCGCGGCCATGCGGTCGCGCACGCTGTCGGAGGCGCGCAGCAGAACATTTGCCGCCATGCCGCCGGAGATGAGCGGCGCGAGCGGGCTGCCGTTCTGCTTGAGCCGGTCGGCGACTTTGGGAAGGATCTCCTTTACCAGGACCTCGTAATCGATATCGGAAAGTTCCATTTCGAGCTTTATCATTGTTTTTCCTCCTGTGGGATATTTCCCGGCTATTATACCACATGCTTCGCCGTTCGTAAATCGCCGCGCTCTTGACATTCCGGCGCGCCGTCCGTTATACTTTCGCGGGAAAGGAAGTCGATGTTATGGCATACCGATTGATGGCCGCCGATTATGATCTCACGCTCACCGGCTCCGACCGGAAGGTTTCGGCGCACACGCGCGAGACGATCCGCGCCGTATATGCCGCGGGAAATTTCGTAACGCTCGCCTCCGGACGGCTCGGCGGCAGCGCCGAGGTCGCGCGTGAGCTCTTCCCCGGCGATGTGCCGCTCATTCTCGGAAACGGCGGACTGGTGCAGAGCTGCACGACGGGCGAAACGCTTTCCGAGACCATGATGGACGAACCGACCGCGCTCACGATGCTCCGCTGGTGCCGCCGGAGGGCGAGCGCCGCCATCGTTTACGGCCGCAGCGGCATTTATACCGACCGCGTGAACGCCGCTTCGGAGATGTACGCGCAGCGCTCCTCGAGCACGCCGCTGCCGCTGCCCTCCCCCGAGGAGATCGCACACGAGGGGATATACAAGATCCTGCTGCTCGGTCTGCCGCTGACGGTACGGCGCGCGGCGAAAAAGCTGCACAGCGCGCCGCCGCAGCCGGTGGACTGCTTTGCGTCCAGCCCGGAAGCGCTGGAGATCGTGCCGACGGGCGTCAACAAGGCCGCGGGTCTCGCGCGCGTGGCGGCGATCCTCGGCATACCGCGCGAGGAGACCATCGCCATCGGCGACGGGGAAAACGACATTTCCATGCTCCGCTGGGCGGGGCTCGGCATCGCCATGGCGAACGCGCCCGAGAACGTGAAAGCCGCGGCGGACGTCATCGCGCCCGCCTGTGACGAGGACGGCGCTGCCTGGGCCATGGAAAAGTATCTGCTTTAACCTGCCGCTCTCACCGGTAGGCGCAACCTCTGCGAGGCTTTTTCGACGGGCTGTGGGCGGGGCTCTGCCCCGCCCGTTCAATGTCCCCTTTCCGGGGGCATTTTATTTTTCTGTTCTTTTTCGCAGGGTGCGGCGGGTGCGGCGGATGTGGCGCTCATAGTCGCCGCTCTCCAACAGCTCGGCAAGCACGAGCTGCTCAAAGAGCGGCACGGTGCACGAATAAAACCCGATCCGCTCGGCGTACTGCACCGCGAGCTTTTCCGAGAGCACCATATAGCCCATGCGCAGCGACGGCGCGACCGTCTGCGAGAACGTGTTCAGGTAGATCACGTTTCCGCTCTCGGCGAGCGAGAACACCGTCTCCTCCGGCTTGGACGCGACCGTGAACTCCGAAGAAAAGTCGTCCTCAACGATATACCGCCCCGGCTCGGAAGCCCAGCGGATATACTCGCGCCGCTTGGCCGCGGACGCCGTAACGTTGCTCGGAAAGCTGCGGTAGGGCGTAATATGCAGCACGGAGGCGCGTGTTCCGGCAAGCGCGTCGCTGCGGATGCCGTCCGCGCCGAGCGGCAGAAGCTCGAGCGAAGCGCCGTGCGCACGGTAAACGAGCGCGATCTTTTCATACGACGGATCCTCCGCCGCATAGATGCGCGCCGCGCCGAGAAGCTGCACGATCAGTCCGTAGAGATATTCCGCGCCGGAGCCGACGAAGATCTGCTCCGGCTTCACGCGGATGCCGCGGCTGCGCGCGAGATAGCGCGAGATCGCCTGCCGCAGCGCATTGCAGCCGTTGTTCGGGCTTTTTTCCAGAAGCTGCTCGCCGTACTCGCTGATGACGCGGCGCATCACCCGCGAGAGCACCGAAAACGGAAAGTCCGCCCTCTCCCCCGCCGGAACAGCCGCCGGTCTTACCGGCGCGCTCGGCACAAAGCCGTCCGTATCGTGGAACTGCACGTAATGCCCACTGCGGCGGCGCGCTTCGAGGTACCCTTCGTCCGTCAGCAGCGCGTAAGCGTGCTCTACCGTGACGACGCTCAGCCCCTCCTCCTCGGCCAGCTGCCGCTTGGACGGCATCCGCGCGCCGAAGGGATAATCGCCGCGGACGATCTCGCCGCGCAGGCGCTCATACAGGCGCAGATACGCCGGGCGGTGTTCGTTGTCCTGTTTCATCTGGTATTATTATTTTCTCCTTCTCTGGATATTTTAATATATCCAGAACATTGTAAGCTATGGGTAAGAAAAAAACAAGGGGAGATATATCCATGACAACGAAAACGAAACACGGCACGCGCTGGCTCTGCACAACGGCGCTGCTGATGGCAATGAACATCATTATGAGCATGAGCGTGTTCAGCGTTCCCGTTCCGGGCGGCCATCTCTATCTGAACGACGTGATCATCTGCTTTGCCGCGCTGATCCTTGACCCGCTGGGGGCGTTCTGCGTCGGCGGTGTCGGCGCATTCCTCGGCGATTTCTTCTTTTATCCGACGCCGATGTTCGTCTCACTCGTCACGCACGGATTGCAGGCGGTCGTCATTTCGCTCTGCGCCCACCGGATGATGAAGGAGAAGCCCGTGATCGCGTCCCTCATCGGCGTGCTGCTCGGCGCGGTCATCATGGTCGTCGGCTACTCGCTCGGCCGCGCGTTCATCTACGCGACGCCCGCCGCGGCGATCGCAAAGCTCCCCTATCAGATCCTGCAGGCGCTCGTCGGCGCGGCGCTCGGCATGGTGCTGCGCTGGAAAGTAAAGCCGCTCGCAACGCTCGCCGGGAAACTCGGCGAGACGGTGGGATAAAGGTTGTCTTTTCCTGAGCGATGTGGTAAAATCATTGTCACTCAGCAAAGGAGTGATAGCTATGAAAAGAAAAACTTTTGCGGCGCTCGCCGCCGTTTGTCTCGTGCTCTGCCTGATCCTCGCCGGATGCGGCACCGTGAGCGAGGAGGATTATCCCCCGCTGGAGAAGGTCGATCTCTCCTCCATGACGCTCGGAACGGTCAGCAACAGCACGTTTTCGACGCAGTATCCCGCCGATAAGTGGACCGGCAGCGACGGCACTTCCCCGCTCATCATCTATTATAACGATACGCAGGGAACCGGGCAGGCCGTCAATATCAACGCGCAGCAGTCCGGCACCTACAGCGGCAAGTTCACGGAAAAGTACATGAACAAGCTCACGGAAAGCATTACCGAATCGTTCCCCAACATTGAGATCCTCAATGCCGAGCTTCGCTCGATCAACGGTAAGAGCGTGATCTACACCGAAACGGTCACGCGCTTCAACGACGAGATGCTCGACCGTCTTCTCGAGCAGGGCGTCATCACGCAGGACGACGTTGACGCCGCCGGAGGCCGCGATGCGATCCTCTCCATCCCGCCCACGGATCAGATCACGCTCTACGCCGTGACCGGCGCTTACCTCTACATTTACACCGGCACGTATTACGAGGAGAGCCAGAAGGCTGATGTGCTCGAGGCTCTGACCGTCATGGCGCAGACGACCGCAGAAGTTAAATAACTCGCCGCTCTCCATAGAAAAACGGAGCAGTCAGAAATGACTGCTCCGTTTATTTTGCTTTCATTCCTCCGTCCAGTCCCGGACCTGCTTTTTGAGCCAGTTTGTCCAGGCCTCGACGCCCTCGCCGGTCTTGGCGGAGATCGGGAAGATCTCCAGACGGGGGTTGCGCCGCAGCGCGTACTCGCGCACCTTGTCCATGTCAAAATCGAAATACGGCAGCACATCGATCTTGTTGATGATGAGCGCGTCGCACACGGTGAAGATGAGCGGGTATTTGAGCGGCTTATCGTGGCCCTCCGGCACGGAGAGGATCATTGCGTTTTTCACCGCGCCCGTATCGAACTCCGCCGGGCAGACGAGATTGCCGACGTTTTCGAGCACCGCGAGATCGACGTCCGCCGTGCCGAGCTCGGTAAGCCCCTGCTCGGTCATTCCGGCGTCCAGGTGACACATGCCGCCGGTGTGGAGCTGGATGCTCTTCACTCCCGCGCGGGCGATGGTCTCGGCGTCTACGGAGGAATCGATGTCCGCTTCCATAACGCCGATGCGAAGATCGTCCTTCAAGCGCTCGATCGTGCGCAGAAGCGTCGTCGTCTTGCCCGAGCCGGGCGAGGACATGAGATTGAGAAGGAATGTTTTTTCCTCCTTGAGCTTTGCGCGGACACGGTCGGCTTCGCGGTCGTTGTCGGCGAAAACGCTCTCCTTGATCTCTATGATGCGTACACTGTCCATTTCAGCAAGCCTCGATTTCTTTGAGATTGATCTCGTTGCCCTGCAGGAGCACGGTTTCCTCGCTGCCGCACAGCGGGCAGATGCGTCCCTGCGGGACGGTCGGATATGTTCGATTGCAGCTCTCGCAAAGCGTCACGGCGGGAATGGTCTCGATCCTAAGCTCCGCGCCCTTCAAAACCTCCGTCTGCGCAACGGCCCAGTTCCAGCAGGATGTGAGCTCATGCGGCACAACGCCGGACACCTCGCCAAGCTCGAGCGTGACGGAGGAAACGCTCGTAAGAACGTTTTCCTCCGCGATGCGCTCGACGGTTTTTATCATGTGGAATACGATCCCAAGCTCGTGCATGCTCAGCCCTTTTTGCCCTTGAGCTTGATCTTCACGGCGCGCTTGAGCATGTACGGCAGGATGGCCTTCATCTTGTCCTCGCTGCGCACCATGGTGCTGCACTCGGGACGCTCGCGGTGGAGACGGATGGCGTCAAAGCCGCAGCGCGTCGTGCAGATGCCGCAGCCGATGCACTTGTTCGGATCGACGACGCTCGCGCCGCAGCCGAGACAGCGGGCGGTCTCGGCCTTGACCTGCTCCTCGGTGAAGCATGCGCGGCCGTCCTGCATCGTGCGGCGCAGCTCCTCGTTGTAGCCGGGGCGCTGGCGCGGCGTGTTGTCAAAGCTGTTGATATCGAGAAGAACGTTTTTCTTATCGAGCTCGATGAACTGCCGGCGGTTGCGGCCGATGGTGAGGCTCGTGTTCGGCTGCACAAAGCGGTGCAGGGACACGGCGCCCTCCTTGCCGGCGGCGATGGCGTCGATGGCGAACTTCTGGCCGGTGTAGGCGTCGCCGCCGACGAAGATGTCGGGCTCGGCGGTCTGGTAGGTCAGAGGATCGGCCTTGACGGTGCCGTTGGGGTTGAACTCCACCTTTGTTCCGGCGAGCAGCTCGTCCCAGGCGGCGTGCTGGCCGATGCAGTAAAGGATCGTATCCGCCTCGGCGGTCTCGGTCCGGGCGTCGTCAAACGCGGGGGCGAAGCGGCCCTCGGCATTTTTAACGGACAGGCACTTGCGGAAGCGAATGGCCCTGGCATGGCCGTTCTCGGTGTCGATCGCGGTCTGGCCCCAGCCGGCATGGATGGAGATGCCGTCGCGCTCGCACTCGGTACGGTCCTCTTCGCCCATGGGCATTTCGTCGTACCCCTCCAGGCAATAGAGCGTCACGCTCTCCGCGCCGCAGCGCACGGCGGTGCGGGCGACATCGGAGGCGATGTTGCCGCCGCCGATCACAACGACCTTGCCGGTGAGCTTCGTTTCGGGCGCAAGATTGACCTTCTTTGTAAAGTCCACGCCGGACATGACGCCCTCGGCGTCGTCGCCGGGAACGCGGAGACGTCCGCCGTCCTGCAGACCGACGGCAACATAGAACCCCTTGTAGCCCTGCGCGCGCAGCTCGGGGATGGTGACGTCCCTGCCGACATCCACGCCACAGCGGAATTCCACGCCCATCTCGCGCAGAATGTCGATCTCGGCCTCCACAACGTCCTTTTCGAGACGGAAGTTCGGAATGGCGTTCATCAGCATGCCGCCGGAACGGGGAGCCTTGTCGAACACGGTCGGACGGTAGCCCTTCTCGGCGAGGAAGTACGCGCAGGACATACCCGCCGGCCCCGCGCCGATGATGGCGATCTTCTCATCGAATCCGCCCTCGACCTTCGGGATGACCTTTTCGGGGATGAAGCGCGTGGCGGCTTCGAGATCCTGCTGGGCAATGAAGCGCTTGACCTCGTCGATGGCGACGGCCTGATCGACGGTGCCGCGGGTGCAGGCGTCCTCGCAGCGGCGGTTGCAGATGCGGCCGCATACGGCGGGGAACGGGTTTTCGCGCTTGATGAGCTGGAGCGCCTCGCGGTACTTGCCCTGCGCGGCGAGCTTCAGGTAGCCCTGCACGGCGATGTGCGCCGGGCAGGCGGTCTTGCACGGCGATGTGCCGGTATCGTAGCAGTTGATGCGGTTATTGTCGCGGTAGTTGATGTCCCACTTGTCCGGGCCCCAGGCGGTCTCGTCCGGCAGCTCGTGGCGCGGGTACTCGATGGGGCCGTCCCTCGTGCAGAGCTTCTGGCCGAGCTTCACCGCGCCCGCGGGACACGTCTCAACACAGCGGCCGCACGCAACGCAGTTTTCGCTCTCGACCTTCGCAACGTAGGCGCTGCGGGAGAGGTTCGGCGTGTTGAAAAGCTGGCTCGTGCGCAGCGCGTTGCAGACGTTCACGTTGCAGTTGCAGATGGCGATGATCTTCTCTTCGCCGTCGATGTTCGTGATCTCATGGACAAAGCCGTTCTCCTCGGCCTTGTGCAGGATCTCGAGCACCTCGTCATAGGTGACGTAATGGCCGCGGTCGGTCTCGACGACGTAGCGCGCCATATCGCCCACGGCGATGCACCAGTCCTGCGGATCGTCGCCGCAGCCCTCGCCGAGCTTGGCGCGGGACATACGGCAGGAGCAGGGCGAAGCGGCGTAAACGCCGTCGTACTTTTTCAGCCAGTGGGAGATGTGCTCGATGGAGACGGACTTGTTCTCGGTCTCGATCGCCTTTTCCACGGGGATAACATGCATGCCGATGCCGGCGCCTCCGGGAGGCACCATCGGCGTGACCTTCTCCAGCGGGAGGAACGTCATGCGCTCAAAGAACGCCGCGACCTCCGGGTGCTCGTCGATCTGCGACTGACGCATGTTGACGAACTCCGCGCTGCCCGGAACGAACTGCGGCAGCGTCCAGCGCTTCTCGTGGTTCGGGTTTTTTCCGTCCAGATTTTCCCAGTTGTACTCGACAAGGCCGATGTACGCCATCTCGGTGAGCAGCTTTTCGAGCTCTTCCTCGCTTTTGCCGGTGAGCGCGGCGATCTGCGCTGTCGTTTTCGGCTTGCGCACCTTCATCTTGAGCGCGACATCCGCCATTTCGTCCGTAACAACGCCCGCGAGTCCCCAATACTCGGGATCGTTGCCCGTGACCTTGCCGATGCGGTCGGTGATCATCGCGCCGAGCTTGAGGATCTTCTCTCTCGGCTCGTCCGTGCGGGGGATCGTAAAGGAATATTTGCTTTCATCCACAGGCATTCCGGACTTGGTCTGCTTATCCATGCTGACTCCTCCACATTTTATATCTCTTTTGTTGAGTTTCATGCTATATCGATAGCAAAATTATATTACACATCAGCGTGTTCGTCAAGTATGTTTCCCGGCTTGTTTCTACACAAAATGAGCCGTTTTCGGTAACGAAAACGGCTCATTTTTCTATATTTTACTGTATAAAAGCATTCTCCACGCGGATGGCGGCAGGGTCAAGCGAAGGATCCATGACGCGGACGATCTCGTCAAAGGCGGCGCTGCGCTCCGTAACGTAGTATTCGACCGCGCCGGTGCCGCGGCTTTCGGCGAAAAGGGGCCGCAACGCTTCGGCGAGCGCTTCGCCGACATCGATCATCCGCACGCCGGGCAGCCGCTTTTCGAGCGCCGGGCGGTACACGGGGTAATGCGTGCAGCCCATGATGAGCGCGTCGATATTCTTGCCGTCAAAGGCCTCCATATACCGCGAGCAGACCGTCTCCGCGACGATATCGTCCGGCGCGATGCCGTTTTCCACGAGCGGCACAAAAAGCGGGCAGGCGCGGGAGATGACGTGTACCCCGGGGTCTATGGCGCGGATGTGCGTTTCGTATGCCCCGCTCTTGACCGTTGCCTGCGTGCCGATGACGCCGACGGAGCGCGTTTTCGTCATGCTCACAGCAAGCCGCGCCGCGCTCTCGATCACGCCGTAGATCGGCAGGTCAAACTTTTCGCGCAGCGCGTCGAGCGAGTTGGAGCTCACCGTGCCGCAGGCGATGACGATCGCCTCCACGTCCTTGCGGAGCAGGAAGCGCACGTCGTCCTCGGCATAGTGCGTGATCGTCTCGACCGAGCGCCCGCCGTAGGGTACGCGGGCGGTGTCGCCGAGATATACCATATCCAGCTGCGGGAATGCCCGCCGGAGCTGGCGCAGCACCGTAAGGCCGCCGATGCCGCTGTCAAAAACACCGATTCGATGCATTGTTCTCACCTCATTGAAACGATTTTACACCGAAACGGTGAAGAATACAACCGGAAATCAGCCCGCAGCATTCCCGGCCGCGATCTCCTCGCCGGTGACGATGTTGCGCACCCAGATGCCGCGGCGGAGAAGCACGATGCCGATGACCATTTTGATAAGGTCGGCGAGATTCACAAAGAGGTACGCCTCCACGAGCGGCAGACCCGTTTTATGGATGAGCACCCACGCGATCGATACCGACACGACCCAGGTGAACACACTGTCCGAAAGCATGGTGATGTACGTCCGGCCTCCGGCGCGGATGGTCCAGTACGCGGCGTTTACCACGGCGTGGACCGGCAGCATGAGAGCGCAGATGCGCATGAGCGACGCGGCGAGCGTCATGATCTCGTGGGAGGTGTTGTAGAGCCGCGGGGCATACGGCGCAACGAGGAACATCACAACGCCGACCGCCGCGCTGGCCGCGCAGCTGAGCGCGGCGAGCTTCGGGCAGTAGTTCCGCGCGCGGTCATACTCCTCCGCGCCGAGCAGGTTGCCGATGATGATGCCGACGGTGTTGCCCATCGTGAAGATAACGGTATTGAAGAGATTGAGCACCGTGGAGTTGATGTTCAGCGCGGCAATGGCGTCCAACCCGCGGTAGGAGTAGCACTGCGTGAGCATCGTCATGCCGAGCGACCAGAACATCTCGTTCACGAGCAGCGGCATGCCCTTGCGGACGATCTGCCCGGCGAGATGGCCGGGGATCGCAAAGCCGCGGTACAGCCCGCGGATAAAGCGCGGCGGCGTTTTCTTCCCGTGGGTGCCGAGCAGAATCAGGCCGAACTCCACATAGCGCGAGAGCACCGTGGCAATGGCTGCGCCGCGGACGCCGAGCATCGGGAAGCCGAGCTTGCCGTAGATGAGCAGATAGTTGAAAACGAGATTGACGAAGATCGCCGCGATGCTCGCCTTCATCGGCAGGCGGTTGTCGCCGGTCACGCGCAGTATGCTCACATACGCCGTCGTAAGGCAGAACGCCGGCAGACCGAAGAGCATGATGCGAAGGTAGTCCTTGCCTTCCGAGAGCGTGAGCGCGAGATCGCCGCCGGTGCCCGCCTCGTGCAGGAACGCGCCGATGAGCGTATCCGGGATGAGCGCGAGCAGCACCGTGGCGATCACTGTAAACCCGGCGCAGAGCAGGATATTGAAGCGCAGCGTATGCCGGACGCCGTTATAGTCGCCGCGGCCGAAAAACTGCGCGCCGAAAATGCCCGCGCCGCCCGTGCCGCCGAAGAGACAGAGGTTATATACGAACAGAAGCTGGTTGACGATGGACACGCCCGACATCGATTCCGTGCCGATCCGCCCGACCATAAGGTTATCGAGCAGGTTCACAAACGTCGATACGGCGTTCTGCAGCAGCAGCGGCAGCGCGAGCGCCGCGACCAGCTTGTAAAAGTCTTTGTTTCCGATAAATTTCTTCATAGATCCTCCGGCAAAAAGTGCGGTGTCTCTTTGCGAGACACCGCATTTTTTCATTTGTTCATCGTCCGGAGGACGCCCTCCGGCTCAGGTGGTTTTCTTGTGGTGGTACTGATAAGAGGTGTCGATGCGGTTGCAGGCAACGAACATCTCCTCGTCGAGCTCGCGCTTCATCTGGAGCGCTTCCTCGATGTCCATATCCTCGAAACGGCCGTTCCGCTCGACGATGACGCGGCTCGAGGCATCCGACTTGAGCACGTCGATCGCGCGCACGCCCATCATCGCGGCGGACACACGGTCACGTCCGCTCGGCGCGCCGCCGCGCTGGATGTAGCCGAGGACCGTCACGCGGGTCTCAAGTCCGGTCTCCTCTTCGATCGTCTGCGCGTACTCGTGGACATGGCCCACGCCCTCGGCGACGACGACGATGTGGTGGCGGCGGCCGTGGATGCAGCCGCGGCGGATCACATCGATCACATCATGCTCGAGATCGACTTCCTTTTCGGGAAGCAGCACGGCGGAAGCGCCGGCAGCCATGGCGGTGTAGAGCGCGAGATGGCCGGCGTTGCGGCCCATGACCTCTACGACCGACACGCGCTCGTGGCTCTGCCCGGTGTCGCGCAGCTTGTCGATGGCTTCGATCGCGGTGTTGCAGGCGGTATCAAAGCCGATGGTATACTCGGTGCAGCCCATGTCGTTGTCGATCGTCGCGGGGATACCCACGACGCGGACACCCCGGCGGGCCAGCTCCAGCGCGCCGCGGTAAGTGCCGTCGCCGCCGATGGTGATAAGGCCGTCGATGCCAAGATATTTGCAGACTTTTGCGGCTTTGTCAATACCGGCTTCCGTGCGGAATTCCTCGCTGCGGGCGGTATAGAGAATGGTACCGCCGCGGCGGGCAATGCCGTCTACGTCGTTGCCGGTCAACTCAAAAACATCGCCGTTGATGAGTCCGGCGTAACCTCGGCGGATGCCGATGCAGGTGATCCCCTCAGCGCCGGCCGTGCGGACGATGGCGCGGATCGCGGGGTTCATGCCGGGGGCGTCGCCGCCGCTCGTCAGGATACCGATTCTGTGTGCTCCTGCCATAAATAACTTCACCCTTTCCGAATGGTTTTTTCTTTGGTTGTAATATAGCCCGATTGATTCGATTTTGCAATAGATTTGACCCAAAAAATCGTTTCCAAATTGCAATTTCAGCGATTTTTGCCAATGAGCGCCTTATAGAAATCCACCGCGCCCGGCAAACACGCCGTTTCGATGTTCTCGTTGACGCCATGCATGCCGCGCATCTGCTCGGGGCCGTAGATCACCGGAGCAAAGCGGATGCAGTTATCGCAGATCGCCTGATAGTTCTTCGCGTCCGTCGCGCCGGTCATGACATACGGGCTCCAGGCAAGGCCGGGAAACACCTCGGCGATCGTATCGGTCACGCGCCGCCACGCCTCGCCGTGGATATCCGCGGGGGCAGAGTAATCGCTCGCGGAGAGAACTTCTGTCTCGATACCGTACTTTTCCGCGCGCTTTTTGATAAGCGCAAGGCTCTCGTCCATTCCCTGATGCGGGATGAACCGGAGATTGGCCCACACGCTTGCCTCCTGCGGCAGCACGTTGCAGGCGTCCGAACCGGAGAGCATCGTGAAGGCCGCCGTTGTGCGCAGCATGGCTCCCGCCTGCGGCGAGAGCGCGGGCATGACGAGCTTCATAAGCGGCGCGAAAAGCCAGAGATTGCCGAAGAGAAGCCGCAGTGCGAAGGGCGCGTACGACGCGAGCCGGGCAAACATCGCGCTCACCTCCGGCTCGAATTTTTTCCGGAAGGGCGGGTGCTTTTCCATGCTGTCCACAAACGCCGCAAGCCGCGCCACGGGCGAGTTTTTCGGCGGCGCGCTCGCATGGCCGCCGTTGGAGCGCGCCGTGAAACGCACATCCGCTTTCCCCTTTTCAAACACGCCGAGCATGGCGAAATTCCCATGAATGCCGCCGATGGGCTCGGAGATGATGCCGCCGCCCTCGTCGCAGACGAGGAACGGCTTCACGCCCCGCCGACGCAGCTCGTCCACGAGCTTGCCGCCGCCGGGCCCGGCGAACTCCTCCGTACAGGAGGACGAGAGGTACACGTCCTGCTCGGGGACGTACCCTTCCCGCAGCAGCTCCTCGCACGCCTGAAAAAAGCCCATGACGCTGCACTTTGTGTCTGAGGCGCCGCGGCCCCAGACCTTGCCGTCGGCGATGTCGCCGGAGAACGGCGCGTGCTCCCACGTTCCCTCCGCCGGGACAACGTCCTGATGCGACATGAGCACGAGCGGCCTGTCGTGGTTTTTGCCCTCCCAGAAGAACAGGAGATTCCCGTCGATCTCCGTTTTTTCCAGCTTTTCGTGTACTGTCGGATACAGCTCCGCGAGCAGCTTATGAAAGCCGCGGAACTTTTCGAGCTCCGGATCGTCCGGGTGCGACACGGTCTCATACGCTACCATGCGCGAGAGCTTTTCCGCATACTCCCGCTCGCGCGCGGCGTCCGGGTGCGGCGTATAATCCGAGGTTTTTTTCTTCATGCACAGTGTGCGGATCACTGCCGCAAGCAGAAGCAGCACGAGCACGCCGAGCGCGGCGAGCAGAACATAGCCTACGACTCTCATGCCGCCGTCTCCTTCCGCGAGCGGCGGTACCGGAAGTACGCCACGCCGATGGCGATCGCACCGGAGGGCAATATCATAAAGCTCGTTGAGCCGAGCAGCCCCGGCACGAGGATGAAGAGCACGCTCATAAGGACAAGCGGCCAGAGCGCGATCTTCATGTTCTTCCGGTAGTACTTATACGCCATCGCGCCGAAGAGCGCGGGAACGACATTGTCAAATGCCGGCTGGAGCGCCGGGCTTTGCAGCACGGGCTGCAGCGGGATGAGCAGCAGCACGCCGAGCGCAAGAATGACGATCGTCACGAGCGACGCCGTGGCGATCGAGAGCGTGGAGATGATCTCGTTTTCGGGCGTGCCGGTCTTGGCCCCTACGATATCGCGCGCATTGACTGCGCACGGAATTTTCATATTAATCAGATTCCCGGTAATAAATGCGAGATACCCGCCGCCCGCGCCGAGCATCGGCGTATAGACGAGATATTCCGCCACGCAGCTCACGAGCCACACGATGCCAATAGCGAGAAATCCCCTGCCGAACGCGCGCATATCCGGCATGGCGCCGAGGATGTAGCCCATCAGAAACGGCGCGCCGAGCAGCAGCACGAGCGTTACGCCGCAGGCGATGCGGCCATAGGTATGCGTCCGGCGGTTGTAGGCCTCAAACCGGGCGGTCTTTTCCTGTTCGTTCATTGCATTCCCTCCTTATACGCCGCGCAGCAGCACCGCTGCCGCCATACCCGCGAGCATGCTGCCCGCGATGGAAAAGTTATCGACCCACGCGGCGTTCTTCTTTTCGGCGAGCCATACGAACACCGCCATCACCGCCGCCGACACCGCAACGACCGCAAGCGGCATCCAGCTTCCCGCAAACGTGAACCGTCCCGCGCCGGAGACGAGAGCGCCGATGTAGCTGCCGATGTACGCGCTGACAAGACCGATGAACATGGCGGTCATGGCCGTGTCGCCGAAGCCGCCGCCCGCCGCGCCATCCTTCTTCGGCGCTTTGAGGCGCGAGAGGTATTTCTTATTAAAGAAGATCGAGAACACCATGCCCCACATGATGCAGACGCCCATCAGAAGGGCGATCGTGGTAAAAGCCTGCGGCGTCATTGCCGAGGCCGAAAGGCCCGGCAGACCGACTGCCTCCGCCGCGGCCTCCGCGACCTGCGTTTCATAGTGCAGCGCGCCGATGACCGAAAGACGCAGCCACGACCACGGTGTGCCGAGACTGCCCGAGAGCGCGATGACGCCGAGCAGGATGCCGACGCTCGGCAGCGCGGCAAACGTGGCGCTTGCGGTGATGGTGCGCTTCATTTTCGTTTTGTCCATGCCGATGGCGACACCGGCGCGGTAGGCGCGTACCATGAAGAACACGCACACCAGCGCAACAAAGAAAATAATGCCGCCGCAGATGAGATACATGACCGGACTGTTGAGCTGAGATAAAATATCCATATGTACTTCCCTCCTTTTCTTCCTCCGCAGTTTATCACTTTAATTAGATTTTGAAAAGGGTATGTGAAAAATCTCTCTTTTCTCTTTTCATTCCGCCGAAAATCCGGTATGCTTATCCAGTGATATGAGGAGGAAGAAACATGATCGTTACGGTTTTGCAGCTTATCGCGGTGTTCGGCGTGCCGGTGCTTATCCTGCGGCAGCGGGAAAAGGGGCTCGTGCGCACATTCGGCACGATCGCCATGGCGTATTTCTGGGGCATTGTCGTCGCGGTGGCGGCGTTTCTCTGCCGGAAGGCCGGGCTGGACGTCCGGCTGAACGCCGATGTCGGGCAGATCGGCAGCTATGTATGCATCGGGCTCGCCATTCCGCTATTGATGTTCGGCACAAATCTCGCCGATGTGCGGCGGCTCGCAAAGCCGGTGCTCATCTCGTTTGCGCTTCTGCTGCTTGCCGTGAGCGCCGTTGTTGTGGTTTTGGGACGGACGCTCGGGGCCGGCTTCCCGTGGGGACGGCAGCTTGCCGCGATGGCCGCGGGCATGTATACCGGCGGCTCGCCGAACTTCAACGCCATCGGCGTCATTCTCGGCATGCCGGGCGACACGATCGCCATCGGCAATCTCTCCGATATGATCGTCGGCACGGTCTTTTACATATTCATCCTTACGCTTGCGAAGCCTCTCTGCGCCAAAGTTCTCGACCGGCACGCAAAGCAGGGCGCTTACATGCGCGAGAACGGCGGCGCGGAAAATGTGGACGCGCTCGAATGGAACGGCTTCCACCGCGGCATCGTGCGAAATCTCGCCCTCTCGCTCGCATGCGTGCTCGTCGGCGCGGTCATCGGCTTTGCGATATGGAAGGTCAAGGGCGGCGCACTCACCGATCCGCTCGTCCCGGCGGTGATGATCGCGGGAACGGCGCTCGGGCTTGCGCTCTCGTTCGTGCCGAAGGTGCGGAATGTGAAGGAAAATTCCGCCGCGGGACATTATCTCATTCTCGTTTTTTCGTTCGCGCTTGCCAGCTCGCTCGATCTCGGGACGCTCGGCGGGAATCTGCTGCACACGGTCGCGCTGCTCGCCTCCATCACCGTATGCTCCGCGCTGCTGCATCTTCTGCTCTGCCGCATTTTCCGCATCGGCGCGGACTGTGCCATCGTCACGATGACGGCAGGGCTGTACGGCCCGGCGTTTATCCCGGCGGTCACAAAGCAGCTGCGCTGCGACGCGCTCACTGCGCCGGGTCTCATCTGCGGCGCGCTCGGCTACGCCGTCGGCACGTTCCTCGGCGCGGCGCTCTTCTGGATATTATAAATTATACAGACCGGCGGCTCTCCTTTTCGGAAAGCCGCCGGTCTCTTTGTCTCGCAGAGTTTGCTCCCGCAGGAGCAAATAAAATTAAAAACATTTTTGCCGGCGACATGTGGCGTCGGCAAAAATACTTATCAGATCGCAAGCGTGTGGGCGGAGCGAGTGCGCTGCGGCGAGCCGCAGCCTCTCAAACAAGCCCCTCCACGGAGTGAGGGTGTTTGACCGTTTTACGCCTTCATTTCCTCGCAGAACTCGACCTGCTCGATCTTTGCAACCTGTTCGGCCGCCTCTACATGACCCAGCTCCGGCCGCATGATCTCCAGCTCCAGAATGTATCCGTGCGTTTCCGCGCTGCGCGAGCCGATATCCTGTATGTCATTGACTTGAATGCCCATGCTTTTGACCGCGCGCAGCAGCGCGCTGAGCGGCACGCCGCTCTTGAGCTCCACATATACGTTCATCACCCGCGACGCCTTCACATGGGTCGAATCGAGCTTGTTGAGAGAAACGAGCACAACATAGATGAGCACGCACATCATCAGCGCGCCCTCATAGAAGCCCGCACCCGCGGCAAGGCCCATGCACGCCGAGGCCCACAGGCCCGCGGCGGTCGTAAGGCCGGTGACGTGGCGCTTGCCGGTGACGAGGATGCTGCCCGCGCCGAGGAAGCCGACGCCGCTCACAACCTGCGCCGGCATACGGAACGCATCGCCCGGCACACCGAGATTCTGTGCCTGATACAAGCTCGTCATCATAACGGACGCCGCGCCGATGCACACAAGAAGATGCGTGCGCAGTCCGGCGGCGTGCTGGCGCTTGCCGCGGGACATGCCGATGATGCCGCCGCCGAGAAGTGCGATGGCAAAGCGCACCAGCATGGAGACAAGATTCACTTCGTGCAGATGCTCTATAACAGCGTTGAAAGATGCCATACCTCACACCCGTTTCGGATAAAAGTAACAAAACCGGAGACAGCATACCGGGTTTTTGTCGTGATTATAGTACAACATCGTAAAAAGTGCAAGAACATTTTTTACAAGATTTTTACACGCTTTTCCCTCGTCATAATTCTTTGTAAAATTTCGGGAAAGCAGCCCGGTCGATCCCCCGCCGCGCCCCGCGTTCTCCGCTTCTTTTTAAAAGAGATCGAGCATGCCGTCGAGATAGATTTCCTCGCGGACCGGGAGATGGTATTCGGGTCTTGTCAGGTAGTGCATCAGAAACTCCAGCAGCACTGCGCTGCCGAGGGTGCGGCCCTCGATCTTGAAATGGGAAAAGCCCATGGGAAGATATATATCCCGAATGTCTGCCGCGCCGATGAAGCCGGGATTTTTCATGGCTTTGGAAAACCGGTAGCCCTGCGCGCCGTCGGGCGCGGCGCAGCGGTGCTCCGGCGCATCCTCGCCGAGGTTTTGGCGGCTGACGGCTTCGTAGCATGCCCGCCGCTCGGCGCAGCCGAAATCGCAGCACTCGTTGCAGAGGAACTCCACCTTGTCCTTTTCCGCCTGCGGGAGCGTGCCGAGCCGGTCAAACCTCCGGTTCAGGCGAAAATCCGGCACGACATACGAAAACTCCTCCCGCTCGAGTTCCTTCCGAAAGTCCCGAAAATCCGTCAGCACCTTGGTCGTAGAGGACACAAAATACAACTTGGGATACCGCCGCCGGAGATAGTCGAGCAGCAGCTCCGAATGGACGATGACGCCGTTTCGCGGTGTTTCGCTCTCATTGAAAAGCGCGCAGAGACCGCTGCACTTTTTATCCGAGAGATGCTCCTCCCGCAGGAGGGAATTGCTGAACGTGAGCCGCGCCGAAATGCCGTATTCGCGCAGCAGTGAGAGCACCTCGCGCGGATCATCGTCCCCGTACCCGGTGCGTCCGCCGTCCCAGAGGCAGTCCGCCGGCGCGCCGTAGATCGAGCCGATGTCGCACCAGTCGTAAAACCATTCCCGGTGCTCATAAAACAGCGGCAGAAACACGCGGTAAAATTCGTAAAACTCAAAAAGCCCCGGCAGATGATAGTGCGCCGTAGGCTTTATCCGCTCGTCCATTTCCTTCCCTTCCCTTCTTTTTCATTTTATCACAGCCGGTCAACTTTTCCCTCCGGCCATCGAGACGCGGCAGAGAGAAGTTTTTATGCACGGCATAAAAAAAGTCGCCGCGGACCAGCACGGTCCGCGGCGGCGTGGCTGGGGCGGCCGGATTTGAACCGGCGACTGGCGGAGTCAAAGTCCGCTGCCTTACCGCTTGGCTACACCCCAATACAGAATTATAAAATCAAGGCCCAGATCAAAGCCCAGCAGAGCGGGTTCGATTTGGAAAGGAAGAAGGAGTCAGCGTAGTGCAGTTTTCGCCGCGAGGCGGAAACGGAACGGTGCTGACTTCTTCTGACGAGGTGGTGATGCCTGCGGGACTTGAACCCGGCATTACAAGCTTGAGAGGCTTGCGTCCTGTCCGATTAGACGAAGGCACCATATATGGAGATCCGCGCCGGATTTGAACCGGTCATTACAGCCGTGAAAGGGCTGTGTCCTATCCTGTTAGACGAGCGGACCATAGAAGCGGGAGTATCGGCTCCCGACCGAAAATTCAGGAACGATCTGTGATGAGGATATCATCCATCCGGACGCGCAGCAGCGCTGCGAGACAGACAAGATTATCCACAGAAGGCAGCGCCGTTCCGTTTTGCCATTTATAGATCGCCTGCGGCGAGTTAAAGCCAAACGCCGCCTGTACATCGTGTACGGAAAGGCCTGCGGCCTTTCGGAGCTTTGTGATATTGTCGCCGGTCTTTACAGGATCGATCGCGGGAAAGTCCATTTTTCATCACCTCCTGACAAGTTCAGATATCCGCAGGCGCAAAAAGCCGCCTGCCTTTTTCTCCAGGCAGGCGGCTTATACGATCTCCGAAGGAAGTGTGGCCCGGCAGTCCCGTTACACCGGGTATACCGTATCGCCGATCCGAGGTTCCTTCTCTCGCTTCTCCTGCCATGGACGCGCTTCGCGGCAGCTGTTTTCCTGCTCGAAAACAGCCTGTTGTTCGCTCATGGAGAAGATGGCGGAAGAAATAGCCTTCATGATCGCATTTCCTTTCGTGAATTTCAATTTCTGTATGCACTATACCATACGTTTTTCCATTTGTCATTCAACTTGTGGTTAAAATTTTTCTGCGGCAGACGGTTTTTTCCGTCTGCTTTCCGGACGCCGCCGTATGCTTACACCAGAGCCCCAAAAGGATATCATTCCTTTTGAAAACAACAAGAAAAAATCTTGCGATCCTTTGCGCCGCGGCGGCAGAGAATCACGCCGTCGTGACGGTCGGATCGGGCTGCGTGTGGACGCTGACCGGCAAATGCACGTTCACAAGTCTTGTAAATAACGGCACCATCATCTTCAATGGCTACACTATCACTCTTGCCGACGGCACGGTGATGCAGTAATTATAGCAAAAAGGCAGGCGCATGGTATTATCCATGCACCTGCCTTTATTTTACCGTTCCTTATCAGTAATAAAGCTCCACGCAAACCGTGCCGCCGGGGACGGAAAGCGTGCTTTGAGCAGCAACCGGCACGCCGTTTACAAGCGCGAGACGCGGCGTGATGCCGGGGAAGGAAACCGTGCCGCCGGCGTTGGACGTGACCGTAACGGACGCGCGGTGATCGTCCCGGACAAAGTGCCGGAAGCGCGCAGGAATGTTGGAGCGGAAGATCTCCGCGCCGCCGCAGAAAAGCGTCATCTCGCTGCCGTCGCAAACGGCGTCGTACCGGCGGCCGCGGTACAGCCGGTTTTTCTGGGAAAAAGCCGCGCCGTCCAGCATGCCGAAGAACAGGCCATCCCACGGCGTTACGCCGAACTGCTCGAGCGACCACATAAGCGGGAAAAGCGCCGTCCAGCTGTAGAACGGCTGCGAATCCACGGTATCCGCTCCTTCGCCGGTAAAGGGGTTATAGTTTTCAAAGCTGCGGCGCTCGGTCGTCCAATGGCGTTCAAAACCGGACACGGCACGCTCAGCCAGCCGGTGCGCTTCCGCGTCGCGGCCGCAGCGCCGCAGGCCGATGTACGTCCAGAACGGCTGCGGCGCCCACGTCCGACCACGCCAGTAACGGTTTTCATGCCCCGAGGGATGCGAAGCATTGATGGCGATGAGGGGAAACGGCGTGAAAAACTCTTCCTCATTAAAAATGTGAGAGAGGCACTTATCCACGCGATCGCTGTCCGCCACGCCGGCAGCCAGGGGGTAAAAACTCGTCGGGCTCGTTAGGCCGAAGGTTCCGTCGGTATTGCGGTTGGCGTAGATGCCTTTTTCTTCGTCCCATAGCTGCTCGTTGATGGCGAAGCGCAATTCTTCGGCGGCGGATGCGAGCTCCTCCCTGTCGCTCTCCTTACCGAGCAGTGTAGCCATATAAGCAGTGCATTCGAGATCGAGCGCAAGCTGGCTGCTGACGCCGACATCATACATTTCAAGAAGACCGGAGGCTTTATCGAACGACGCTTCGTCGTACATGGGGCTGTTGTCCATGGCGGTCTCGTTTTTAGCGGCAAGCTTTGTGCCGCGGTAGGAGCCGTCGCCGGTGGCGGAGGTGCCGAGACGGATGAGCGGGCTCGCGTCGTCCCGCCGGTGGGAAAGATACCAGCGCTGCGCACGGCGGAGCAGCGGGTAAGCGCGCTCCACGGCGGCGATGTCTTCGCTCATGAGAAAGTGCATCCAGAGCGAGAAGCCGAGCACCGGCGGCTGCGTGCGGTCTACCCATTTCTGATACGGCGAGAGCATGCCAGTGAAATTGCCGTCCGGTGTCGCGGCAGAGAGGACGTAATCAAGATCCTGCGCAGCCATTTCCGGATCACCCGAAAGCGAGGAGAGCATGATCTGATAGCAGGCATCGGAGAAGAAAAAATACCATCCGCCGAAATTTTTGTTCCAGCTTTTGGCGATGGCGTTGTAGGCGCGGCCAAGCTCCGGGGAGTGCATGGCGTTCCAGGCCATGATGTCCGAAACGGCCTCGGTCATGTGCGGGTGCTCGCCATCGGTGCTGCACGGATAATCCCGCAGCGCGTCGGCGCGCAGCTCCTCCCAGCGGGAGAACTCCGCTGCGGCGCGGTCAGCCGCACGGCGGGCTGTACCCTCGTCGTGCGCAAGAGACACTGCCAGGCAGACCTGCGGCGACTGCTCGAGCACGAACCGGCAGGTCGCCCACGCGCTCTCGGCGTTCTGGACAGATACCGTGGATTTATAGCCCTTGTCCGCCATGCAGAGGCCGGCATAGTCTGCGGTGCCCGCAAGGATCACGTCATACGGCGGTTCTCCGGCATAGGATACGGCGGCAGAATAGTTGTCCCGCCGGCCAAAAAGCCCATCAGCCGTCTCGTACATGGCGCCGCCGTTCTCAAAGCCGATGGAAACGAGCATGTGATACCGGATGCCCCACTCCCGCGGCGGGCGGAGGTTTGTCATTCGGAAGAGGATCGTCCACGCATCAAAGCGCAGGTATTCCAGCTCGAATTCCGCGCAGGCATGGCTGACTCGCATACGGCAGTAGCGGCCGGAGGATTCATGCTCTAAGAGCCGCGTTTCCGTATCAAACGGAAACTGCGTATACGACGATTCCGCCTCAGAGAAAGCGCCCGGGACGATCGAAAGACCGGCGGGGAGGTTTTCCAGACGGGAGCAGGAAACGGGGTGCCAGGTGTTCCAGCCGCGTTCCGGCGTTATCATAATACATATCCTCCGGCAAAGTTATTTTTTGAAGTAATGCGTTTTGGATCGGTCGGCGAGAACGTAGACCGTCTGACCGGGGCGGTAGTGCTCCGCCTGCACGTTGATGCACGCAAGAGAAAGCGTCGCCCCGCCCGCGCGGGCGGTAATGCGGCAGATTTCGCCGGTAAACACGATATCGGTGATCTCCGCCGCCGTCGCACCGTCCGCCGCGGCATCGAGAATGCGGGTCTGTTCGCCCCGGATCGCCAGGCAGACCTCCTCCCCGTCGGCAAAGCCGTTCTGTGGCTCAACGGGGAATTTCCAGCCGTCACCGAAGACCGTCCAGCCGTCAGGGGCCTGATGCAGTGTGCCGATGAGCGTGTTGGCCTTGCCGAGAAAGTCAGAGGCATAGAGCGACACCGGATGGTTATAAATGTTCTCCGGCGTAGAGAGCTGTTCGATGCCGCCGTTGCGCATGAGCAGGATTTCGTCGGACATCGTCATGGCCTCTTCCTGGTCGTGGGTAACGAAAATCGTTGTAATGCCAACCTGCTGTTGGATCCGGCGGATCTCATACTGCATCTCGGCGCGGATCTTTCGATCAAGAGCAGAAAGGGGCTCATCGAGCAGCAGGATGTCCGGCTCGATGATCAGAGCTCGAGCCAGCGCTACGCGCTGCTGCTGGCCGCCGGAGAGCTGTGTCACCTTGCGGTCGGTCATACCGGTAAGTCCGACAAGACGGATGTACTGCTCCACCTTTTCCCGGATCTGCTCTTTGGGAACCTTGCGGATCTTCAAGCCGTAGGCGATGTTGTTGAAAACGGTCATATGCGGAATGAGCGCATAGTTCTGGAACACAACGCCGATGTTGCGTTTTTCTACCGGAATGGGCGTGAGATCGCGCTCGCCGACATGGATCGTACCGCTGTCGGCATACTCCAGCCCGGCAATGATGCGCAGAAGCGTTGTTTTTCCGCAGCCGGAGGGACCAAGCAGCGAAAGAAGATTGCCGTCCTTCGCGCAGAAAGAAATATCGTTCAGAACGCGGGTATCCCCAAAGGTTTTGGAAATGCCCTGAATGGTGATTTCAGACATGGTTATTTCTCCTTATGTCCCTGCCCAACAAGCTGTCCGGCATCGAAGCCCACACGGTTCATGATAAAGATCACGACCGCAATGGCGATGGTAAGCAGCGTGGCAATAGCGTTGATGTCCGGGTTGTAGCCGGCGCGGATTTTGGTATAAATGAGCATCGGGAGCGTATATGTCCCGAACGGCGCCAGGTAATACTGGATGGAAAAGCAGTTGAAACACAGCACAAACGACATGAGAAAGCCCGAGAGCACCGCCGGGAAGATCATGGGAAGCGTTACTTCCCACAGGATCCGCAGAGGGGACGCGCCGAGCGTGCGGCTGGCTTCCTCTGGATATTTATCCATCGTCATAATGCGCGAATACGTAATGAGGAACGAGTGCGGCATGACCGCGACGAGGCACCCGAAGAAGAGACTGGCAAACGATTTGCCGATACCGAGGTAGTTGAAGAGCAGCAGCAGCGCGACCGCCTGCACGAGCCAGGGAATGATGACCGGGACGTTCATCAGCGTCGGGAACGCCCTGTTCCACTTGCGTGACATCCGCCGCAGCGCAAGAGATGCCATGATTCCGAGCACCGCCGCGCAGAGACTCACAAGCAGGCTGAACCAGAGCGAGTACCACGTGGCGCTGATCAGATCCGCCGAGCGAAAAAGTTCAGCGTACCACTTGGTAGTAAAATCAAACGGAAGCGCGCCGTATTTAGATGAGTTGAACGACATGATGGCAATGCCTAGGATCGGGAAAAGAAGGAAAAAGAACGTAAGGCACAGCCAGACAATGAGAACGGTATTGAACCGCCGCGCCGAAGCGCTGCGTTTTGGATTTTGTTTCATAGCTATTTTATCCTCCGATCCGCTTGTCTGCAATGTTCATGACGAGACGGATCACGGCCAGCGTCAGCGACATGACAACAAGGAAGAGCAGCGAGAGCGCCGCGCCGTAGCCCATGTTCATGGAAGTGGTAAACTGGGAGTCGATCAGGCTTCCGATCATCATGCTGTAAGGGCCGCCGGCGATGTTCGGCTCAACGAAGCTGCCAGCCACGGGGATAAGAACGATCAAAATGCCGGTCATCAGTCCCGAGAAGCTCTGCGGCAGAACAACGCTGATAAAGGTCTGAAAGCGGTTCGCGCCGAGAGAGTGCGAGGCGGAAATAACATTGTTGTCGATCTTTTCCAGGCAGGAATACAGGGAAAGGATCATATATGGCAGATACTCATACACGAGAATGAGTATGACCGACCCGTTCGTATACATGAGCGAAGTTCCCGCCGGGAGAATGCCCAGCTTCAGCAGCGGCGTCATGACAAGACCGTTCGTCTGCATGAGCGTCATGATAGAATAGATCAGCAAAAGCTGCGAGGTGAACGCCGGAACGATGGACACCATGATAAGCGTGCTGCGGTATTTTTCGGGAACGATCTTGGCAATGGCCCATGCCGCAGGATAAGCGATTATAATGCAGATGGCCGTTACGAGAAGAGCCATCCAGAACGATTTCAGCATCAGGCCTTGCACCGTGAGAGAGGTAACGGCCTCCACGATGTTGCGCACGGTGTACCCCGCGACACCGTTGAGCGTGGATACGTTGCCGTCGGCAAAGCTGAAAAATACCAGCATGCACAGCGGGACAAAACTCATGCCGAGCAGTATGGCAGCGGACGGCCAGATCAGATGCCGGGCGGCACTACGGGGCTTGGATGGTTTCATGGCGTGATTCCTTTCCAGTTACAAAAGAGGTATACGGGTCGGCCAGGAGACCGGCCGGCCCGTACGGAAAAACTTATTTTGCGGCTTTGACTTCATCCCAGAGGGAGGTCCACGCCGTGAGCTGCTCGTCGGTCAGCGGAAGAGCCAGGTTGACATTTGCGGGCGCTTCGGGGTAGAGCCAAAGCGAAGCACGCGCTTCGTCGGAGAGGGCCTCCGTGACGACCGTGTTAACGGGAGAATAAGCCTGCGCGCCGGCCGTGGCCATGCTGTTCTGGAAGTACTCGCCCGTGCAGTAGTCAATCCATTTCATGGCGAGATCCTTGTTGGCAGAGTCGCGGACGATGCACCAGTAATCACACCAGCCCACCGTTCCTTCTTCGGGATGGATGTACTGGATGTTGAAGCCCTCGTTTTTGAGCTCGGTGGCAATAGAACCCCAGACGTTGCCGATCACAACTTCACCAGAGGTGTAGGCCTTGACGAAGTCGTCATGGCTCGTCCAGTAGGTCTTCACATTGCTCTTGAGGTCGGTCAGAGCGGTGCGCACGGTGTCGGTATCCGGATTGCGGGGATCCTCGCCGGTGTACATGGCGGCCGTACGGATCGCGGCGTCATACTCGTTTTCAAAGGCGACCTTACCGGCATACTGGGGATTCCAGAGAGCGGACCAGCTTGTGATCTCGTCGGTGATAACATCCGCGTTGTAGAAGAGAGAGGTCGTACCCCAAACCCAGGGGACGCCGATGATATTGCCGTTTTCGTCCTTGACTTCGTCGATCGTGCGGAAGTCCTCGCGAAGGTTATTGTAATTCTCGAGCGCGGAAGTGTCAATCGTGTCGAGCACACCGGCGTTCAGGTACTGCTGAAGATAAAGCGGGTTGATGCAGACCACATCGATCTGACCGACACCGCCGTTCTCCAGCACAGAGAGCAGTTCGGGGATGGAGCTGAGGAAATAGTGCTCTACCTCGCAGTCATAGAGCTCGGCGAAGTGCGCCGCTCCATAGTCGGAGTCCGTGGCGTAGGACTGCCAGTTGGCGACAACCAGCTTCCGCTTCGCGCCGGTATTGGTGTTGGTCTCATCCGTGTCCGCAGAAGCGTTTCCGCACGCGGCAAGAGCCAGCAGCATGGCGAGAGCCAGAAGCAGGGCGAAGAATTTCTTTGTTTTCATGTCTTCTCCTCCAGATGATTCATATTTATCTTTACCGATCGCTCGGCGAAGTACGAATTTCAGAAAATGCAGGATGACTGCAGGATCAGGTTGGCATAGGCGGTGTTCTCACCGGTCCGCACGATGGCGCGGCAGGTGGCGGAGAGTTTTTTAAAATCCTCGTGCGGCATCGTCTCGCAGGGGGTAGCAGAAAAACGCTTTTGGAGCTGTTCATAGAGCGCGCCGTTCATGTTCTCCGTCTCCGAAGCCAGAAATATCTTTTCCACGCCGAAGTGCTCGAGCACAACATCCAGTACTGCGAGAAACGACGGCTCGCCCATTTTAAGCGAAAGGTCGATCACTTCCACGCCATCCGGGATCGGAAGCCCACAGTCTGCGATGCAGAGCCGATCCGTGTGCCGCATGTTTCCCAGAACTCGATTCAGGTCTCCATTTAAAACAGCGTCATTATACATTTTATCACCTTTTTATCATAAACACAAAATAAAGGGTTTGTGACCTTCTGCTTATTTTTATATCATTTATTCACGAATCGGTCAATCTCAAGTCGATCATAAATTGAAAAATTGGATTATCGAACAATAAACAGCAGCAGCAACATGTAAAAACTCCGAAAAAAATGTGATAAAAAATCAAAATTTTACCTTGATTTTTTCGCCGCATCAGATATAATCAAAGCGAAAGGTCTATAATGGAAGGGTGGTAAAACGGCCATATGAAGGAAAAACCGACGCTTCGCAGTATCGCAGAGGAGTTGGGTCTGTCCGTCAGCAGCGTGTCACTCGTATTGAACCACAGGGAAAACCGTATTTCCCCGGAAAACCGCCGGCGCATCTTTGAAGCAGCAGAGCGCGTCGGCTATTTGCCGAGCGGAAAACGAAAAAGCCGGCAGAAGCCGGTCATTCTCGGGCTGATCGTCCCGGAGCTGTCCAACGCCTTTTTCGCAGACATCGTGCAGGGGATGACGGACTGCGCCTATAAGCAGGAGGCCAAGGTCCTCCTCGCAACGAACGGCGAGTCGCCGAGCCGTGACGCTGAGCAGATCCTCTCCATGGCTGCAACGGGCGTGTCTGCGCTGATCGTTGCCCTTTCCTACAATTGTTCGCCCGATGTGTTTGCCGGCATGTCCTGCCCGGTGATCCAGGTGGACCGGCAGTCACCGTCGCTGCCGTACAGCTCCATCCGGCTGAATAACCGCAAAGGCGGCTATCTCGCCGCGAGGCATCTGATTGAGCTGGGACATCGCCGCATCGCATGCATCACCGGACCGCGCTGGCTCATGAGTTCGCAGGAGCGCGAATCCGGCTACCGTTGGGCCATGGAGGAGGCTGGGATCCCCGTGACCGGCGACATGGTCATAGAAGGCGACTATCTTTCCACCGGAGGGTATGCGCTGGCGGACAGCGTGATTGCCGGAGGGTTCACTGCCGTATTCTGTGAAAACGATATGACCGCCATCGGGCTTTACCGGCGGTTTCGCGAGCGGGGCATTACCGTTGGACAGGATATTTCTGTCGTGGGTTTTGATGACATCAGCTTTTGCGAAATGCTGGATACGCCGCTCACAACAATCCGTCAGTCTGGCTACGACATCGGGTATGAGGCATGCAGCCGTGCCATGCAGGAGATCGCCAATCCGGAGTTGCCGCATCAGTCCATATACTTTGAACCCCGGCTTATCAAAAGAGAAAGCGCACGAGCGCGCAGGAAAGGAAGCACATTATGAAAAGAGCTCTCGTTATCGGTTCGATCAACATAGATAGGGTCTATGAGCTTGAGCACATCGTCCGTCCAGGTGAAACAGTTTCCAGCCGAAAATACCGTACTGCCTGGGGCGGGAAGGGTCTCAACCAGGCGATCGCACTCAGCCGCGGCGGTGCGGAAACGGCGCTCGCCGGCTGCGTCGGCGCGGCGGAATTGGAGGCGCTCGTGGCGGTCTGTGCGGAAGCTGGGGTAGATGCCGCGCGTATCCGTGCGCGTTCCGTCACTACGGGCCACGCCATCATCCAAGTCGACGCCAATGGGCAAAACTGCATTATCGTCGAGCCGGGCGCAAACGGAACAGTGGGCACGGACGATATCGCGGCCTTTCTTGACGGCTACGGTACGGGCGATGTTCTCCTGACGCAGAATGAGATCTCCCATATGCCGGATGTGCTGCGCGCCGCGCACGAAAAAGGTCTGACCGTTGCGCTCAACCCCTCACCGTTTTCCGCGGAGATCCTCTCGTGGCCGCTCGAGTGTGTGGATATTTTCATCGTGAATGAGATCGAGGGCGGCGCCCTCTCCGGCGAAAGCGTGCCGGAAAAGGTCCTCGATGCGCTGCGCCGCCGGTTTCCTGGCGCCGCGACCGTCCTGACGCTCGGACACGACGGGGCAATGTACGCAGACCAAACGGAGAGTTTCTCCGTCCCCGCACACCGCGTGACCGTGGTGGACACGACCGCCGCGGGCGATACGTTCACCGGGTATTTTCTCGCCATGCTGCTGCGCGGCGGCACGCCGAAGGACTCCATGGAGATCGCAGCAAAAGCTGCGGCGATTGCCGTAACACGTCCCGGCGCCGTTCCGTCGATCCCGCGACTCGAAGAGACGCTCAGGCAATAAACCGGCAAAGCCGCAGACAAGATTCCCCCGGATGCAGAAAACGGAAGTACTGCATCCGGGGGATCTTCTTTTATTGTCCTCTTTTGCCGGGTCTGCTCGTCATCGGATTATTCCTTATACCGCAGCGCGCGGATGGCGTTGAGGACCGCCAGGATCATGACGCCGACGTCGGCGAAGATCGCCGCCCACATGTCCGCAATGCCGGCCGCGACGAGCGCCAGACAGCCGAACTTGACGATGAGCGAGAACACGATGTTCTGCTTGACGATGCCGATGCACTTGCGGGAGATGCGGATGGCCTTGACGATCTGCTTGGGATCGTCGTCCATGAGGACGACGTCCGCGGCTTCGATGGCGGCGTCGCTGCCCATGGCGCCCATGGCGATGCCGATGTCGGCACGGGTGAGCACGGGCGCGTCGTTGATGCCGTCGCCGACGAAGGCGAGCTTCTCGTGCGGCCCTTTCGCCGCAAGGAGCTTTTCGACCTCCGTGACCTTGTCGCCGGGGAGAAGCTCGCTGCGGACCTCGTCCACGCCGAGCTCGGCCGCTACCTGCTCGGCCACGCGCTTCGTGTCACCGGTGAGCATGACGGTCTTTTTCACGCCGCATTTTTTGAGCGCGGCGATGGCCCCCTTTGCGTGCGGCTTCGGCACATCGGAGATGACGATATGGCCGGCGTACTGCCCGTCGATCGCCATATGGATAATCGTACCGACGCTGTGGCATTCAACGGCTTCGATGCCGAGCTTCTTCATCAGCTTGGCGTTGCCCGCGGCGACGGTGTGGCCGTCCACCACGGCGGTAATGCCATGGCCGCTGATCTCTTCGATATCAGAGACGCGGCTGCGGTCGATCTCCTTGCCGTAGGCCTTCTGAAGGCTCTTGCTGATCGGGTGCGACGAGGCGCACTCGGCAAGCGCGGCATATTCGAGAAGCTCCGCTTCTTCAAGCGTGCTGTGGTGCACGCCGGTCACTTCAAACACGCCCTGCGTAAGCGTGCCGGTCTTGTCAAACACGAGATACTTCGCGTCCGAGAGAGCTTCGAGATAGTTTGAGCCCTTGATGAGGATCCCCTCGTGGCTCGCGCCGCCGATGCCCGCGAAGAAGCTCAGCGGAATGCTGATGACGAGTGCGCACGGGCAGCTCACAACGAGGAACGTGAGAGCGCGGTAGATCCAGTCCGTCCAGTTCGGGGCAGCGCCGAAGGCGAGCCGGAGGAGCGGCACCGCGATGCCGAGCACGAGCGCCGCGCCGCACACCGACGGCGTATACACCTTCGCAAAGCGGGAGATGAACGCCTCGGAACGGGACTTGCGCGAGCTGGCGTTCTCCACAAGATCAAGGATCTTGGAAACGGTGGACTCGCCGAATTCCTTCGTCGTGCGGATCTTCAGCACGCCGTTCATGTTGATGCAGCCGCTGATGATCTCGTCGCCGGTCTTTACGTCGCGCGGCAGGCTCTCGCCGGTGAGCGCGCTTGTGTTGAGGCTCGCCTCGCCCTCGACGATGATGCCGTCGAGCGGCACCTTCTCGCCGGGCTGTACGACGATCACGCTGCCGACGGCGACCTCGTCGGGATCGACCTGCTCGAGCTTGCCGTCCGTTTCGATGTTCGCGTAGTCCGGGCGGATGTCCATGAGCGCGGAGATGTTGCGGCGGCTCTTGCCGACGGCGTAGCTCTGGAACAGCTCGCCGATCTGGTAAAACAGCATAACGGCGATGCCTTCGACGTAATCGCCGCTCTTCGTCCAGATGGCAAGGAAGAACGCGCCGAGCGTGGCAAGCGCCATAAGGAAGTTTTCGTCGAACGGCTGGCCGTTCGCAATGCCTTTGCCGGCCTTGCGCAGGATGTCGTAGCCGATCACGGCGTAGGCAGCGAGGTATGCGATGAGCTGCGCTATGCCGGTGATGGGAAGAAAATGCAGCGCAATGAGCATCACGGCGGTAATGACGATCCGCCAGAGCATCTTTTTCTGTTTTTTTGTCATGGCCTTACGCCTCCTGTTTCAAAGCTGTGCCGCCGGATGCGGTGAGGATCAAAGCTCGATCTCGCAGTCGGGCTCGACCTTCTTGCAGGCCTTCAGCACGCTCTGCATGACGGTCTTGGGATCGCTGCCCTCGGCAAACTCAACGATCATTTTCTGCGTCATGAAATTCACAACGGCGTCCGCGACGCCCGCGGTCTTCTTGGCAGCGTCCTCCATCAGATTGGCGCAGTTGGCGCAGTCAACTTCGATCTTGTAGGTCTTTTTCATGGTGGTTTTCTCCCTTTCTGTCAATTTGCGTCGATTGACAAGGGCACACGCGGTTCTGCCGGGCGGAAATGCCCTCATACTGCGTCAAAGCCCTTGAGAATACACAAAGTATTCTCTGCGGCCTTTTCCTTGTCTGCGAGCATTTCTGCTCCGGCAGAACTGCTTCGCATCGGACAGCCTTGGATTTTCGAGGGATTTTTGTTCTTTTGGACGCAGGCGGGCTGTCGCCCGCCAAGGAGAAAAGGGCAAAAAGCACCGAAAAGACTGGCTGTCCGACGTGCGTGCCCTTGTTAATCGACGCCCGAGCACGAACAATTAAATGCTTGCTTAATCGTTATAAGCGCAGTATACTGGCTTTGTTCCGAAAAAACAACCCGTTTGGACGTTCTGCTTCCAAACGGGCAAACGAAATTTCCGAAAAGGAGAACCGCCATGCCGGAGTTTTCTCTCCCCCACGACCACGGCACACACCAGCACGAGGAGGAGGTTCGCCGCGTTCTTGCCGACGACGCGCGCTTTTCCGCCGTGGCGGAGCTGTTCCGCTCGCTCGGCGATCCGACGCGCGTGCGCATTTTCTGGCTGCTCAGCCACCGGGAGGAGTGCGTCATCAACATTGCCGCGATGCTCGACATGTCCAGCCCCGCCGTATCGCACCATCTGCGCTCGCTCGCCGAGAACGGGCTTCTCGAGAGCCGGCGTGACGGCAAGGAGGTCTATTACCGCGCGCCCGACACCGTGCAGGGGCAGCTGCTGCATGAGATCGTAGAGCAGGTGATGGAGATCGCCTGCCCGGAAAAGAGCGTAGACCGGTGCGCGTCGCAGGAGGAGATCATCCGGAACGTCCACGACTACATGGTCGAGCATCTCTCCGAGCGTCTCACGATCGAAGCGCTGTCGCGCGAGTTTCTGATGAACACAACGACGCTCAAGGCCGTTTTCAAAAAGGTGTACGGCACGTCTCTCGCCGCGCACATGAAGGCGCACCGCATGGAGCGGGCGGCCTCGCTGCTGCTCAAAACGCAGGACGACATCGGCGCGATCGCCCGCGCCGTCGGCTACGAGAGCCAGAGCCGGTTCACCTCAGCCTTCCGCGAATGCTACGGCGTATCGCCCGGCGAATACCGCCGCGCGCACACGCCGGCTTGATTTTCCCCTCACCGAAAGCAATTGACAGGCTGCGAAAAAAGATATATCATTAAATTTATATAATCTTTACATTTACGGGTGAGAGTATGCTTTCGCAGGAGATCCTTGATCTTTACAAAAAGTCACGCCTGATGACATACCGGGCGATGTTCGGGCGCATCCGGGAGAAGACCGGCTCGCTCTCCGCTACGGAGGCCTACGCCGTGGACGTGATCTATCTGCTCGGTAGCCCGACGATCACGCAGCTTGCCGAAACGCTCGGCATATCCCAGCCGAACGCCACCTACAAGGTCAACAACCTTGTGGCGAAAGGGTACGCCTGCAAAACGATCTCGGAGGACGATAAGCGCGAGTGCCGCGTCACAGTCGGCGAGCGGTTTTACAAGTACTATGGCAACTCCACGCGCTTTATCGACAACGCCGTGGACGCGCTCCGGGAGGATTATTCCGAAGACGAGCTGAAGACCTTTGAAAAGGTCCTGCACAGTCTGAACCGGCACATCGAAAAAAGGGAGGAAACCAAGCTATGACGACCGGAATGCATCTCTGGGACGCCGACGTATGGAGCTTTGTGCTGACGCTCTCGCTGCTGTTTGCGGCGATGATCGCGGCCAACATTCTCCGCCGGCTCTGTCCCTTTATCCGCAAGGCGCTGATCCCGAGCTCCGTGCTCGGCGGCTTTCTGCTGCTGCTTGCCAACGCCGTTGCCCGCTGGTGTTTCCACCACCCGCTCTTCTCCACCGGCACGCTGGAAATTCTCACATATCACGGTCTCGGTCTCGGCTTTGCCGCGCTCGCGCTGCGCAATACCGAGAAGAAAACCGACGGCCGCTCCCGCACCGGCGCGTTTGACACCGGCGTCACGGTCGTGAACGGATATCTTCTGCAGGCGGTGCTCGGACTGATCGTGACGATCGGGCTTTATTACGCCATCCGCAGCTTCTATGCCTCCGGTCTGCTTCTCCCGATGGGCTACGGCCAGGGGCCGGGGCAGGCGTACAACTGGGGCCACAACTACGAAATGCAGTGGGGCTTTGAAAACGGCACGAGCTTTGGCCTTGCCGTGGCCGCGATGGGCTTTGTGTCCGCAAGCGTCGGCGGCGTCATTTATCTGAACTGGCTGCGCCGCAAGGGGATCTTCCAGGGACGGCTCGGCGAGGACGCCAGGGACAACGTCACACTCTCGACCTTCACCGGCGACAACGAGGTGCCGATCTCGGAATCGATGGACAAGTTCACGATCCAGCTTGCGCTCGTGTTTCTCGCCTATGCGCTCGCGTACCTTTTTATGAAGGGTATAAACTCGCTGCTCGACCCCGCCGGGACGGGTGCGAAGGGGCTTGCGGGAACGGTGCAGGGCATGATCTGGGGCTTCCAGTTCCTTTTCGGCAGCGTTTTCGGCATGCTCATCAAGGCGGTGATGAAGACGCTCCGCAAAAAGGGCGTCATGCACCGTGAGTATACAAACACCTTCCTGCAGAACCGCATCGCGGGCTTCATGTTCGATCTGATGGTCGTGGCGTCTATCGCGGCGATCGACCTTTCCGCCTTCCGCGACCACCGGTTCGTCCTGCCGCTGACGATCATCAGCATCGTCGGGGCGTTCGGCACATACTTCTATCTCCGCTTTGTGTGCGCGCGTGTGTTCCCGTGGTATGAGCACGAGGCGTTTCTCTCGCTTTACGGAATGCAGACCGGCACGGCCTCCACGGGCGTCATCCTCCTGCGGGAGATCGACCCGCAGTTTGAAACGCAGGCGAGCGACAACCTTGTCTACCACATGCCGTGGGCGATCCTCTTCGGCGCGCCGATGTTCCTGCTCGTCGGCGTGGCGCCGCAGAGCGTCGGAAAATCGTGGATGGTGCTCGGCGTATGCGCGGCGCTGTTCGTGATCTTCAATGTGATCCTCTTCCGCCGGTCGATCTTCCGCCGCAAGGCCGTTACGAAATAATACTCGTTGATACATACGATAATGGGGCAGCCATTCAACCGAATGGCTGCCCCGATTTTTATAGCTGATACGGCCCGTGGCCCTCCTGCCAGCCGACAAAGTCGCTGACGATCTCGCGCATGGCTGTGAAGTCCGCGGCGCGCGCCGCTCTCTGGCGGAGCTTTTCGCGCTCCTGCTCGGTGAGCGCGCCGAACTTTTCCAGCGCAATGCCGTTTTCCGCGAGAGCGCGGTCAAAGTCCGTTTTTACGGATCGGTTTTCATTCATGTGCATTCCCTCCCTGCGGAGAGTATGCCCCGGCGCAAGGCGTTTATGCGTTCTCGCCGCTCATGTAATCGTAATAATCCGATTCGCTCGCAAAGAGCATGTATTTTCCGCTCACCAGTCCGTAGTATCCGCCGTGGGTGTAATAGCCGCGCATGTCGTTGCCCTCCCTGTCCTGTTTACAAGGTAAGGATACGGCACAGAGTGTACGATAAAACGGACTTCCGAAGATTTTTACAATCCCTCAGTTTCGCCTGCGGCGAGCCGGCTTCCTTTGCACAAGGGAGCCTTTTTCAGAAGCGAAACTCCGCGGTCTCGTCCGCCATGCGCAGAACGCGGCGGCGCGCTTCCTCCATGGTCTCCGGTTTCGGTTCCTCCATCGCTTCGATCTCGGCTTCCTCACGTTCCCGCTCGCGCCGCTTTTCGCCGCGCACCGCGGCGGTCACCGTGCCGCCGAGAATGGCCGCGCCTCCGGCGAGCTTCACAAATGCCGCGGCGGTCGAATATCCTGCCCAGACAAGCGGCAGCACCTCATCGAGCGCTGCGAGCGCCGCGGCGCCGCCGAGAAGCCACCAGAGGTTTTTCTTTTTTACGATATCCCGCAGCTTTTTCTCCGGGAAGAACGCTTTGACAAAGGCGGCGAGACCGGCGGCAAGGGCAAGCACCGTAAGCCCCCAGCCGAGCACGGCGGCCGCCGCCGCGGGCAATGCCACAGCGAGCAGGGTGCTTGCGCCCGATGCCGTGAGCCATGCCGCGCCGCCGATCCCGGCGGCGACGAGCACACGCGCGCCGAACGGGAGACGGGCAAACCACGCCGCCGCGCGCTGCGCCTTCTTCTTTTCCTCTTCGCTCCCGGCGACCGTCCCGGTCTCGGGCGCATCGCCGCCCGCGCCGCGGAGCGGCACGGTCTCGACGATGGGCGTCGGGAAATCCTCCGCGCCGTCATCGAAAACGCCGTCGTCCGGTAATATCCCGCCGACCATCACGCTCGCGCTCGCCACGGCGGCGACCGCGGCGGCGGTGGCCTGCCGCTTGAGCTTTTCTCGCTTGTTCCGATCCATTTCAGACCATCTTTTCGGGACGGTACGCGGCGTCGAACGCCTCGGCCGTCATGTACCCGAGCCGGAGGCAGCTCTCGCGCAGCGTGAGATCTTCGCGGTGGGCGAGCTTGGCGACCTCGGCGGCGCGCTCGTAGCCGATGTGCGGCGTGAGCGCCGTGACGAGCATGAGCGAGCGCTCCATATTCTCCGCCATTTTTTCCCGGTTCGCGCGGATACCGGAAACGCACCGCTCGTCAAAGGACGCGATGGACGCCGCAAGAAGGCGCGCAGACTGCAAAAAGTTATAAATGCACACCGGCAGGAACACATTCAGCTCAAAATTCCCCTGCGACGCGGCAAGACCCACGGCGGTATCGTTGCCCAGCACCTGCACCGCCGTCATCGTGACCTGCTCGCACTGCGTGGGGTTGACCTTGCCCGGCATGATGGACGAGCCGGGCTCGTTTTCGGGGATGAATATCTCGCCCAGCCCGCAGCGCGGCCCGGAGGCGAGCCAGCGCACGTCGTTGGCGATCTTCATCATGTCACACGCGAGCGCCTTGAGCGCGCCGTGGGCGAACACAAGCTCGGAGCGGGACGTGAGCGCATGGAACTTATTCTCCGCCGTCACGAATTTATGGCCGCTCAAGGCGCTGATGCGCTCGGCGGAAAGGCTGTCAAAGCCCGCCGGGGCGTTCAGCCCCGTTCCGACGGCGGTGCCGCCGAGAGCGAGCGCGCGCAGCGGCTCCACGGCGGCGCGCAGCAGATCGATGTCCGTTTCCACGCTCGCGCGCCAGCCGGAGATCTCCTGCGAGAAGCGAAGCGGTACGGCGTCCTGCAGATGCGTCCGCCCGACCTTCAGCACGTCCTCGTTCTCCGCTTCCAGCCGCCGGAGCGTCTGCGCGAAGCTGTCGCACGCCGGGAGAAGATTTTCCTCCAGAGTGATAACGGCGGCAATGTGCATCGCCGTCGGGAACGTGTCGTTTGAGGACTGCGACATGTTCACATCGTCGTTCGGGTGCAGCAGCTTTTTCCCGGTGATGGCGTTGCCGCGGTTCGCTACGACCTCGTTGACGTTCATGTTCGACTGCGTGCCGCTGCCGGTCTGGAACACAACGAGCGGGAAGTTCCCGTCGAGCTGCCCGGCGAGGATCTCGTCGCACGCGCGCGAAATGGCGGCGTACTTTTCTTCGGTCATGCGCTGCGGCACGAGCGCGCGGTTTGCCTCCGCCGCCGCCTTTTTCAATATGGCAAAGGCGCGGAGGATCTCCTCCGGCATCGTTTCATGGCCCGCTCCGGCGGGGAAGTTCCGGCGGCTGCGCTCGGTCTGCGCGCCCCAGTATTTATCCGCGGGAACGGCGATCTCGCCCATGGAATCGTGTTCGATACGCATTTTCTCTTCCGGCATAATGGCGGCTCCTTTTTCTTCGGTAATATACGGACGTGCGGCAACGGGGACGGATCTCTCTGACAGCTTTGTGTCAGCAAGAACCGTCCCCATTGACAACTTTTTTTACTTGGGCTGGCGGCCGTTGCAGAGGTAGAACACCGTCAGCAGGCCGGGGCCGCAGTGCGCGCCGATGACGACGCCGAGCGCCGTGATCGTGATCTCGCCGACCTGGGGATATGCCTTGCGGATCTCGTCGCGCACCCACTCGGCATCGGCGACGCAGTCCGCCTGCAGAATGTGGATCTCCGTGCCGGTCGGGTCGCACTCGCTGAAATCGTGCAGGACGCCGTCGCGAATGGCGCGCAGCGCCGCCTTGCGCCCGCGCACCTTCTGCGCCACGTCGAGCGTACCGGCGTTCGGGACATAGAGCACGGGCTTAATGTCAAGGATCGAGCCGACGAGCGCTGCGCTGTTCGAGACGCGCCCGCCCTCTTTGAGATAATTGAGATCGTCCACGGTGAAGCGGTGGGCGATGCGGAGCTTGTTCTCCTCGCCCCAGGCGACGACCTCATCGAAGCCTGCCCCGGCTTCCTTGCGGCGGACCATGTTCATCACGAGCAGACCCAGACCGCCGGAGATGCAGAGCGTGTCCATCACATAGAGCTTCCGTTCGGGGAACTCCGCGCGCAGCTTGTCCGCGGCCTTGTTCGCGTTGACGAACGACACGGACATCTTCTGCGACATATCGAGAAAGATCACGTCCTTCCCCTCGTCGAGAAACGTCTTGAGGAAGTCGTAATACACGAACTCGTTGATCATGGACGTGTGCAGCTTGTCGCCCCGGCGCATACCGGCGTAGACCGCGGCGCGTGTCTCTTCACGGCAGTCGTCCTCGCGGGGCTCGTCGTTCACGGTATAGGAATACGCGATGAACGGGATGTTGTGCTCCTCCAGCCAGGTGCGCGGCAGGTCGGAGGTGGAGGATGTGGCAATGATGTAATCAGACATAGTATATTTCCTCTCTGTAGTATAGTCGGTTTATCCGCCGAAGATTGCGGAGAGTGTCTTGGCCACGCGCTGGAAAAAGCCGCGGACGCTGTCCCAGACCGTTCCGGCGGTGGACAGGGCGTTCTCGCCGCTCTCGCGGATCTTCTCCACCGTTTCGGGCAGGTCCTGCACGCGCTCGGCAAAGTTTGATCCGCCGAGGCTCTGGATCTTGCGGAAGAGATCGGCAAGCTGCTGCGTCTGCGCGTCGTTGAGCGTCATGCCGTGCTCCGCGGCGATGGAGCGGATGCGCTCGCGCAGCTCATTGTCCGAGAGCGCCGCGAGCTCATCAAAGAAATCGGTCATGGCGCCGAGCAGCTCCTCGAGCTTTGAGGTGTCGAGCTCGCCGGAGAGCGCGTCGGCCTCGCGCAGCGCCGCGGCGGCGGTCTCCTTTGCCTCCGGGGCGAGCGACTGGCAGGTGAGCGTTTCGTACGCTTTGAATACGGCGGGCAATATGGCGAGCGCACCGGTCTCCTCCGGCGCGGCGGCGACGATCTCCGCGTCCGTCACTCCGGCGGCGGTGAGCGCCGCCGCAATGGCGGTCTCCGCGCCGGTGATGTTGGAAAGCGAGAGCGAAAGCCCTTCTCCGCCGGAGCGGATGCGGACGAACACGCCGACGGACGCCGCCTTCTCCGGCACATCGGAAAAATACGTTTCCGCGTCCGGCCGGGAAAGCGGCAGCTCCATCGCCGTGCCGCGCTCAACGCCGAGCGCGGTGAATATACCGTCGGTCTCGCCGAGCGTAAGCTCTTCGCCGAGCACGACGCAGCTGTCCCCCGGCACGGCAAAGGCCGCCGTGGTGAGCAGCAGTAACGCAAGGATACAGGAAATGAGCTTTTTCAAAAAACGGTTTACCTCCCGAAAATAAACAGCCCACGAGAGCGCAATGCGTCCGCGGGCTGTTTTATGCGTCTCAGCCGAATACCTTGACGCTCGTAATGACCGGCTGGTTCACTTCGGCGATGAAGCCGTCCGCGCCGGTGACCTGCACGCTCGCGGCGATCTGGTCCACAATGTCCATGCCGCTCACGACGTAGCCGAACACGGCGAAATCGCCGTCGAGATACGTCGCGTCGTTCTGCAGGATAAAGAACTGGCAGGTGCCGCTGTTCTTATCCGTGCCGCGCGCCATGCCGATGGCGCCGCGCGTCATGGAGAGCGGGTTGTTGAAGCCGTTGGAGGTGAACTCGCCCTCCACGGTCGTGCTCGCCTTGCCGGTGCCGTTCTTGTTCGGGCAGCCGCCGTAAATGGCGAAGCCGTCGATGACGCGGTAAATGGTCAGGTTGTTATAAAAGCCCTTTTTGGCGAGATTGAGGAACTGGGACGCCGTTTTGGGCGCGCTGTCCGCGTCCACCTCGAGCCGGATGGTGCCGTAATTGTTCACGGTGATCTCCACCTCGTGCTTGCCGGTCCAGGTCTTGTTTCCGCCGCAGCCGGCGAGAATGCTCGCCGCCATGAGCAGCGCCAACAGAAATGCGATCTTTCTTTTCATGGGTCGAACCTCCGTTTCCAAAGAAATTCGGGTCTTATTTGCTGGATTTACTTTTTCTCCGCGAGAGAGCGCGCGTAGGCGGCATAGCGATCTTTTCTCGCCTTGGCCTCTTCCGCGCTGGCGCCTCTCGCCAGAACATACATTTTGATCTTCGGCTCCGTGCCGGACGGACGGACGACGAGCGCCGAGCCGTCGCCCAGCTCAAAGAACAGCACGTTGCTGCCGACGATGGGCGTCTTTTCCACAACGCCGAGACCGGGGATCACCACGTCGCCGGTCTGGTAGTCGCGCACACGGGTGACCGGCGTGCCGCCGACCTCCGCCGGGGGCGTCTGGCGCAGCGACGCCATGAGCGCGCGCATCTCGCCAAGGCCGTCCACGCCGTACATGAAGAGGTTCACGGTCTCTTCGCTGTAGAAGCCGTACTTTTTATACAGCTCGTCGATCGCGTCGATGAGCGTCATGCCGCGGTCGTAGTAATACGCCGCCATCTCCGCGGCCATCATGGAAGCGGTCACGGCGTCCTTATCGCGGACGTAATCGCCCATCATGTAGCCGTAGCTTTCCTCAAAGGCCAGGATGTACTCGTAATTGCCCTTCGCCTTATATTCGGCGAGCTTTTCCGCCATAAATTTGAAGCCGGTGAACGTCGCTTCAAAGTGGACGTCGTTCATCTCGCAGATGCGCTGCACCATCGTCGTGGAGACGATCGTGCTCAGCGCCGCGGGGTGCTCCGGCATCGTGCCGGCGGCGCGGCGGGCGTTGATGATGTAATCGAGCAGCAGGCAGCCCATCTGGTTGCCGGTGATGGGGATGTACTCCCCGTTGCGCCGCGCCAGAACGCCGATGCGGTCGCTGTCCGGGTCGGTGCCGATGATGAGATCGCTGTCCACCTTCTTGGCGAGGTCGATGGCGAGATAAAACCCCTCCGGGTTTTCGGGGTTCGGGCTCTTCACGGTGGGGAAGTTGCCGTCGAGCACCATCTGCTCCTCGACGGGGTACAAATGCTTCACGCCAAGCCGGTGCAGCGCTTCCGGAACGAGCTTCCAGCCGCAGCCGTGGAACGGCGTATATACCACGCGGAAATCGTCGGCGACCTTCGCGACGACATCGCGGTTGATGGCCTGCGCCTCGACATTTTTGAGGAACGCCTCGTCAGTCTCCTCCCCCATCCACTCGATGAGGCCCTTTTCAACAGCCTCGTCAAAGTCCATGCTGTGCGGAGCGCGGAAGATATCGGAGTTTTCCATGCGGCGGGCGATCTCGGCAGCGTGCTGGGGCGGGAGCTGCGCGCCGTCCGACCAGTAGACCTTATAGCCGTTGTACTCTTTGGGGTTGTGGCTGGCCGTGACGTTGATGCCGGCCTCCGCGCCGTAATGCCGGATGGCAAAGCTCAGCTCCGGCGTGGGCCGCAGAGATTCAAAAATGCGCACATGCACGCCGTTCGCGGCCATGATCGCGGCGGCTTCGCGGGCGAACGCCACGCCGTTGTTGCGGCAGTCGTGGCAGACGCACACGCCGCGCTTCATCGCTTCCGCGCCCTCGGCCACGATCAGCTCGGCAAACGCCTGCGTCGCGTGGCGGATGACATGGATATTCATGCGGTTCGTGCCGAGACCCATAATGCCGCGCAATCCGGCGGTGCCGAAAACGAGCGGCGCATAGAAGCGGTCCTCGATCTCCTTGGGATCGTCGCGGATGGCGTCGAGCTCTTTCCATTCCTCTTCGCTCAGCGCCGGACTGTTGAGCCATTTTTCATAAGTTTCCCGCCAGGTCATTGTTCTTCCTCCGTTTCATCGTCGCTCTCCCGGATCAGCTCGCAGGCGTCCTCCCACACCGAGGCGGGAACAAAAATATCAACGCCCGAGCCGCTGATGCCGAGGATCAGCTTGCCGAATTGTCCGTCGTTGGGGTATTGGCGCAGGCACGGGATGCCGAACGCCTCCAGACGCGTGACGAGCATCGTCTCGTCCATGTCGATGCCCTTGCAGTGGCAGAGATACACCGGCGGCTCCGGCTGGCCCGCTTCGTCCTTGGGCCAGCGCTCGTAAAGATCGCCGGGGAGCTGACGCCCCCACTCCGCCGATGCTTTTCCGGTTTCTTCCATGATGTCTCCCCGCGGGTCGCCCCGCATGTTTTTATTTTTATTTATGATATTTCCCGCCCTCGTTGATGTTGAAGGCGCGGTAAATCTGCTCCAGAACCATGACCCGCGCCAGATGGTGCGGGAATGTCATGCGCGACATAGAAAGGCGGACGTCCGCGGCGCGCTTTACCTCGTCCGACAGCCCGTCCGAGCCGCCGATGAGAAAGCACACGCGGCTTTTTCCCTGCACGGCGCACTGCGCCATGAGCGAGGCCAGCTCCTCGCTGGAACAGCTCTTTCCCTCGATGCACATGGCGACGATGAAAGCGCCGGAGCCGATGCGCGCGAGCATCGCCGCGCCGTCGCGCTTTATGTCGCCGGTCTCCGGAAGCTCGATGATCTCCGGCGAGCAGTAACGCTGCAGGCGTTTGTTGTATTCCTCGCACGCGGCGGCATAAAAGCTCTCCTTGAGCTTGCCGGTGCAGATCAGTTGGACGCGCAGCACGGCGTTACCTCCAGCTCCAGATCGCCCTCCGCCGGGGCGACGCGCAGCGTCACCGCGGAAAAGCCCTCGCCGTCAAGCGCTTCGCGCACGGCCCGCTCCGCGAGGCCGGGGCGGTTATTCTCCCGGCTCAGATGGCCGAGCACGAGTGAGCGCACCCCGGTCTTTGCCAGAGCGCAGGCAAGCTGCGCGCAAGCTTCATTGGAGAGGTGGCCGCGGTCGGACAGGATGCGGCGCTTGAGATAGACGGGGTAGCGCCCGGCGCGGAGCATATTGACATCGTGGTTTGCCTCGATCACCGCCGCGTCGCACCCGGCGAGCGCGTCGAGCATCTCCGCCGTCACGCAGCCGGTGTCGGTGCAGACGCCGAAACGGGCGTCCTTCCCCGTCAGAACATATCCTACGCTCTCGGGCGTGTCGTGCATTGTCGGAAAAGCGGTGAGCGTGAAATTCTTCAGTGCGACGCTCTCCCCTACCGGGATCGGAACGATGCGCCCTTCCAGCCCCGCCGCGGCGCGCTCGAGCGCGTGGGCGACGGTCTGCGGCGCATAGACCTTCACATTTTTATAATACTTCAGCAGCATCGGCAGACCGGCGACATGGTCGGAGTGCTCGTGCGTGATGAGAACGGCCGAAAGATCGTCCGGCGTGAGCGCTCGCCGCGCAAGGCCGGTTTTGATGCGGCGCAGGGAAATGCCCGTGTCGAGAAGCACCGCCGCGCGTCCCTCGGTGAGAAGATAGCAGTTGCCGCTCGAGCCGCTGGCAAAGGAAACGAAAGTCATCCCGCGACGGCGGTGCCCCGCTCCGTGCCATCCGGCTCATCGATGATGCGGATGTCCGCGCCGAGAAGACGCAGCTTGCCGACGAAGTTTTCGTAGCCGCGCTCGATGAACTGGATATCCTCCACGAGCGTGACTCCTCTGGCGCAGAGGCCCGCGATGACCATCGCCGCGCCCGCGCGCAGGTCGCATGCGTCCACGGAGGCGCCGCGCAGCGTTTCCACGCCCTCAACGACCGCCACGCGGCCGTCCACGGTCACGGCCGCGCCCATTTTGCGCAACTCGTTGATGTATTTATACCGGTGATCCCAAACGCCCTCGGTGATGACGCTCGTCCCCTCCGCCACCGCGAGCGCCACGCCGATCTGCGGCTGCATATCGGTCGGGAAGCCAGGGTACGGCTGGGTCTTGACGTTGGCGCGGCGGAGACGCCCCGTCGAGCGGACGAGGACGGATTCGCCGTATTCCTCCACCGTGACGCCCATTTCGCGGAGCTTCGCGGTGATGCAGTCAAGGTGCTTGGGAATGACGTTTTTGATCAGGACTTCTCCCCCGACAGCGGCGGTGGCGGCCATGTAGGTGCCGGCCTCGATCTGGTCGGGGATGATGGTGTAGGTGCCGCCGTGGAGCTGCTCCACGCCGTTGACCTTGATGGTGTCCGTACCGGCGCCGCGAACGTCCGCGCCCATGGAGTTGAGGAAGTTGGCAAGATCGACGATGTGCGGCTCGCGCGCCGCGTTTTCGATGATCGTGCGTCCCTCGGCGAGCACGGCGGCGATCATAATGTTCATCGTCGCGCCGACGGAGACCTTATCGAGATATACGCTCGCGCCGCGCAGCCGTCCGCCGGGGACGTGCGCGGTGATGAAATCGGAAATATCGACCTCCGCGCCGAGGGCGTTCATGCCCTTGACGTGCTGGTCGATCGGCCGGACGCCGAAGTTGCAGCCGCCCGGCATCGTCGTGCGGGCAATGCCGAACCGGCCGAGCATCGAGCCGACAAAATAGTACGACGCGCGGATCTTGCGCATGCGGTCATAGTCCGCGCCCATCCAGGTGGCGTTCGTCGCGTCGATCTCCACGGTGGAGCGGTCGATCTGCTCGACCTTCGCGCCGAGCGATTCGAGAATGAGCAGCAGCGCCTCGGTGTCGCTGATCTGGGGCAGGTTTTCAATGCGGCATTTGCCGTTTACCATGAGCGCCGCCGGAATGATGGCTACCGCCGCATTCTTCGCGCCGCTGATCTCCACTTCGCCGTGCAGACGGTTGCCGCCTCTGATTCTATATCTTTCCAAGTGTTGACTCCTCCTGACGCGCATCCGGGGTCGGGGTCACCCTTTGCCCATAGATACACGGCAATTTTATCATAGCGCGGGGAAAAACGCAAGTCTTACTCCCCGGCGAGGATGTGCTCCGCCTGCAGCGCCGCGATGGCGGTTTTGCCGTCGGAGATCTCGCCGCGCTTTACCATGGCGAGGAGCTCCGAAAACGGGAGCTTTACGAGATCAAGGAACTCGCCCTCGTCGGGATGCGCCTCGCCGCGGGAGAGGTCGAGCGCAAGATAGAGATACAGCCGCTCGCTCGAAAAGCCGGGGGACGAATGATACGCGCCGAGCGGCACGATGCGTCCGGCGGTGAAGCCGGTCTCCTCGCCAAGCTCGCGCACCGCGCACACGAGCGGGTCCTCCCCGCGCTCGAGCTTGCCGGCGGGCGCTTCGAGCAGGTGCTCGCCGATGGGATAGCGGTACTGACGCACGCAGTAGGCATTGCCCTCGCCGTCCACCGGGAGGATGCACGCCCCGCCCGGATGCTCCACGATCTCGCGGAACGCCTCCGAACCGTCCGGCAGGCTCACACGGTCGAGACCGACGTTGATGATGATCCCCTCATAGGTATTGAGACGGCGCAGCTTTTTCTCTGTATAGTCCATGGATGATCTCCCTTTTCTCTTTCGTATCAAGGTATTCTACCACGCCTCTCCCGGCTTTTCCAGCTTTTTTCACTGTTTATCGGCGGCAGAGGGGCGTATAATGGGGAAAAATCGCGATTTGGGGAGGCTGTTATGCAGAACAAAGCAGAAAACGAACGGGCGCTCGCGCTGCGCGTGCCGGGGCACCCGGGCCTTTCGGACGCCAAAAAGCTCGTTTTCGCCGCGCTCGGCGGAAGAAACTGGGGCGTGCTGGAGATCGAGATCATCGCCGGGCGGGAGGAGAGCCTGCTGCTCGCGCGCCCGGCGAGCGGCGTTTACCTGTCGCGCGAGGTGCTCTCCCGGCTCGCTGCGCGCGGGCGCTGAAATTCTCTCTTTTTCGCTCTTGACAGGTATGGTATAATACTTTTACTGCCAAGGCGGAGGAGGTGGAAGGCCATGCCGAAAAAAGAAGGGATCAAGGAGATCGCTTCCAACCGCAAGGCGTTCCACGACTACTTTGTGCTGGAGCGCTTTGAAGCAGGCATCGAGCTGTTCGGAACAGAGGTAAAATCCATCCGTGCCGGGCAGGTGAATCTGAAGGACAGCTACTGCACGATCCGGGAAGGCGAGCTTTTCGTGCGCGGGATGCATGTGAGCCCTTACGAAAAGGGCAACATCTTCAACCGCGACCCGGTGCGCATCCGGCGGCTGCTGATGCACAAGCGGGAGATCCGCAAGCTCGGCGAGCGCGTGGCGCAGGACGGCGTGGCGCTCGTGCCGCTCTCGCTGTACTTCAAGGACAGCCGCGTCAAGGTGGAGCTCGGTCTCTGCAAGGGCAAAAAGCTGTACGACAAGCGCGATTCGGACGCCGAGCGCAATGCGAAGCGGGACATGGACCGCGCCATGAAAGAAAGGAATTTCAAAGAATGAATCCTGTTGTGACCATCGAAATGGAAAACGGCGGCGTTATCAAAGCCGAGCTTTACCCCGAGATCGCGCCGGAGAGCGTTCGCAACTTCATCTCCCTCATCAACAAGGGCTTTTACGACGGGCTGATCTTCCATCGCGTCATCCCCGGATTTATGATCCAGGGCGGCGACCCGGAGGGCACCGGCATGGGCGGCCCCGGCTACCACATTTACGGCGAGTTCCACGGCAACGGCTTCCAGAACGATCTCAAGCACAAGCGCGGCATTTTGAGCATGGCCCGTTCCATGTACCCCAACAGCGCCGGCAGCCAGTTCTTCATCATGCATGAGGACGCCCCGCATCTCGACGGACAGTACGCCGCGTTCGGCGCCGTCACCGAGGGCATCGAGGTCGTTGACCAGATCGCCGGCACGCGCACCGACCGCAACGACCGTCCCATGGAGCCGCAGGTCATGAAAAAGGTCACCGTGGAGACCTTCGGCGAGGAATACCCCGAGCCGAAGAAAAGATAAAAAGATACAGGAAAAGATTTTCTGAATCTTCCTTGTCCCAAAGAATAAAGAATAAGGAATAAGGAGCCGTTTATTCGAATTTATTCCTTATTCCAAAAAGAAGGGGTCCTCAAGGGGGGAACTTGGTTCCCCCTTGAAGTTGCCTCGCCGAAGGCGACTCCGCCGTTTCCGCAGAAACGGCGGCAACTATGGGGGCGTACCGGTTTCGACGGGGATGCGGAGATTGGAATAGCGGGCGGATGCGCCTACCATCCTTAAAATGGGCAATTATAAATTAAAGAACAACGATAACGTTGCTCTGGCCGCGGCTTAAGCCGTGACCCGTCCCCTCCGGGAGTGCCTCGGCCCGGAAGCGGGGCGTCGATGAGAGGCGGACGTGAGCGCGCAAAGCTTTGAGCGCGCCATGCATAATGAAGCTACCCGACTTGCCGTCTTGACGTTTGGCCGGTAACGAGGGAAACAGGGATGCGGAATCCCAAAACAAGCGTCTGCGCCCGGAGAAGTTCCCTTTGAAGCGTTTTCGGACAGGAGTTCAACTCTCCTCGCCTCCACCACATCAAAACAACACCATGAGGTCATCCGCCGCCGCAAGCGGCGTCCGATCGACCGATGGTGTTGTTTTTCCTTTCCACATCGAACCCGCTGCGCCGGGTTTGATCTCCGGCATTTTCTTTGCATACAAATCATGGGAGCGGGCGGATCAACTATGAGAAAGATACTTTGTCTGCTGAAAAAAGAGCTTATGCTCACAATATCGGTTTTGATGGCATGTCTATCGCTCTTTCTTTCAAAACCCGGCGTTGAAACGCTCAGGAGCATCGACTGGCACACTCTGGCGATCCTTTTCATGATGCTGACGGTGCTGGAGGGTTTCAAAAAAGAAAACATTTTTCAGCCGGTTTTGAGGTTTTCCGAAAAGATCACTTCCATGGTCGGGATCTCGTTCTTTTTAATTTTCGGTGTGTTCTTTTCCTCCATGTTCGTGACGAACGATGTATCGCTGATCGTTTTCGTGCCGCTGACGATCCTTCTCTTCCGCACGGCAAAAAAAGAACCGTATATCCTGCCGGTCATTTCAATGGAAAATATAGCGGCGATCCGCGGTTCCTTGCTGACCCCTTTTGGCAGTCCGCAGAACCTGTTTCTGTTTGAGCAGTCCGGCATTTCCGCCGGAAAGTTTATGCTTCATATGCTGCCACTGTGGCTCTCCTCCGCAATTCTTCTCGGCGGGTTCATCTTCTTTCTGTACCGAAAGGATCCTCACGAAAGGATCTCTTTGCTCGGAAGCTCCGGAGAAGCATGGAAGCCGGAGCGGAAAAAGCACAGAATTATCTACGTTGGGCTGTTTGCGCTGACTGTTGCAACGGTCGTCTCCCGAACACCGTATTGGCTGGCTGCCGCCGGGATCGTTCTCGCCGTTATTCTGCTTTTTGACCGCGCCGTACTGAGGAAAACGGACTATGTCCTGCTGGTCACCTTCTTCTGTTTCTTTGTCTTTTCATCGCAGATCACTGCGAACAAGACGATCTCGCACTTTCTTACCAACGCCGTTGCCGGCCACGAGTATTTCTGGGGGATCGGTTTGAGCCAGATCATCTCCAACGTACCGGCTTCCATTGTCCTTTACCCTTTTACCGATAATCTGGCCGCCCTCCTGTACGGTGTGGATACGGCAGGTCTGTGCTCCGTCATCGGTTCCCTCGCCTCGGTCATCAATTACAGGCTTTATGTGCGCTCTTACCCGGGGCAAGGCGGGAGGTTTATGAAAGTATTTACGCTTATCAGCTGGGCATTTTTCCTGATCGTGGTCATTCCCGGCTACTTTCTTTCAAAGTACTGGCTGATTTAGTATACCATCTGCCCACCTCCGTGCGGTGGATCTCCCCTGTGCAGGGTCTCCGTTTTCCTGCACGGGGGTTTTTGTTTGCATGAGAGTCCGCAAGACGTTCATAAATTGTTTACGCTCCGCCGGTTGACTTTCGGGGTACGGCAGATTATAATCGCAAATATTCTAATATTAGAGCTTCTATTCTTGGAGGTTTTTATGCCAGAGCAGAATTTCACCGCTTCGCAGATGTTCCGCAACGCGAACCGGTTTATTGAAGCATACCATGCCGCATTGCAGCCGGTCTGCCGGGATACCGGCCTGCCGCCGATGGCGGTCGATATTCTGATGTTCTTCGCCAACAATCCCGAAAGCGGCACGGCGAAGGACGTCTGCCAGTGCCGCGGCTTCAAATCCGGCATTGTGTCCGTCCACGTGGACCGGCTCGTGAACGAGGGGCTTCTCTCGCGCCGGGAGGTCCCCGGCGACCGCCGGAAAACGCGGCTCGTGTGCACGGACGCGGCGGCGGAGATCGTAGAGCGCGGACGCGCGCTGCAAAAGGCCTTTGCGCAAAAACTGGTGGATGGGCTGTCGGAGGCGGATGTTGCCGTATTCCACAGCTGTCTGGCAGCAATAGGCGACAACATAGAGGACATCCGCAAAAACGGACTTTTCCCGGAGAACAGGAGATAACGATGCTGAATCTAATAAAGAATATGCGCCGGAAGGAAAAGGAGATGGCGCTGCTCTGTCTGGTGTTCGTCGTGGTGCAGATCTATTTTGATCTTCGTCTGCCGGACTATATGACGGAGCTCACGATGCTGATCAAAACGTCCGGCACAACGGCGGACATTGCCGCCGTCGGTCTCAAAATGCTCGGCTGCACGGCGGCAAGCGCGGTGCTTGCGATCGCGTGCGGCTTTCTCGCCGCAAAAACCGCGTCGGGATTCAGCTTTGCGGTGCGCGAAAAGCTCTTCCGCCATGTGATGGACATCGGCAGCGAGGAAATGCAGGACTTTTCCATTCCGAGCCTTATCACCCGCACGACGAACGACATCACCCAAATTCAGATGATCATCGCCATGGGCCTCCAGATGATGATCAAGGCCCCCATCATGGCGGTGTGGGCAATCATCAAGATCCTCGGCAAGAGCTGGGAGCTCTCCGCCGTGACCGCGGCGTTCGTCGTCGTGCTGTTCACAACGTTGCTGCTCATTATGGGCTCGTGCATTCCCCGTTTCCGTCTTGTGCAGAAAATGACGGATAAAATCAACCGCGTGGCGCGCGAAAATCTGACCGGCATCAACGTGGTGCACGCCTTCAACGCGGAGGAGTTCCAGAACGAAAAGTTTGACGGTCCCAGCCGCGGCATGATGGATCTCCAGATGAAAAACCAGAAGCTCTTTTCGCTGGTGCAGCCGTCGATGTCGCTCGGAATGAACGGTCTGGCGCTTGCGATCTACTGGGTCGGCGCCGCGCTCGTGAACAGCATTGCCGTAACGGACATGGCCGCGCGCCTTACCATGTTCAGCGAAGTGCTCGTATTCAGCACGTATGCGACGTATATCGTCATGTCGTTCATGATGCTCGCCATGATCTTCATGCTGCTGCCGCAGGCGCAGGTGTCCGCGGAGCGCATCAACGAGGTGCTCGACCGCAAAGCCTCCATCCGCGAGGGCAGCGTCCAAACCGGCGCGGAGACCGGAACGGTGGAGTTCCGAAACGTTTCGTTCCGCTACCCCCACGCCTCCGGAGACGCGCTGACGAACATTGATTTCAAGGTAAACCGCGGCGAAACGCTCGCGATCATCGGCGCGACCGGCAGCGGCAAGACAACGCTCGTCCAGCTCATCCCCCGCTTTTACGACGCGACGGAGGGCGCGGTGCTCATCGACGGCGTGAACGTGAAGGACTATTCCTTCGATGCGCTCTACGATAAGCTCGGCTATGTCACGCAGAAGGCTGTTCTCTTCTCGGGAACGGTGCGCGACAACGTACTCTTCGGCGAGAGCGCTGCCGGAAGCGACAGCGAAAACCTTGAGAGCGCCATTGCGCTTTCGCAGGCAAAGGAGTTTGTGGATAAGCTGCCGGAGGGCACGAACTACGAGATCGAGCAGCTCGGCCGCAACGTGTCCGGCGGGCAGAAGCAGCGGCTTTCCATCGCCCGCGCGCTGGCGCGAAAGCCGGAAATTCTGGTCTTTGACGATTCGTTCTCGGCGCTCGATTACCGGACGGACGCGAAGCTGCGCGAGGGTCTGAACCGGGAGCTGCATGATGTGACGAAGATCATCGTCGCCCAGCGCATCAGCACGATCCGCCACGCCGAAAAGATCCTCGTTCTCGACCGCGGCGAGATCGTCGGCATGGGAACGCACGACGAGCTTATGCAATTCTGCAAAGTGTACCGCGAGATCGCAACATCGCAGCTGAGCGCCGCGGAGCTCGCGTAAGGAGGGACGGAAATGAAACGAACCAATAAAGCAAACGGCATCCGCTCCGCGGTGCCGCGCCTTACGGACTATATGCGCTCAAGCATGGGCGTCATCATCCTGGCGCTGATCCTCGCCGCGCTCAGCGCGGTGATGACGATCCTCGGGCCGAACCAGATCGGCCGGATCGCCACGCTGATGTCGGACGGCCTCACCGGAAACATCGATCTCGCGGCAATCGCCAAGGTCGGCATTTTCCTTGCTGTCATCTATGTGCTCAGTGCAGTTTTCAGCTTTATTCAGCACTACACGATGTCTGTCGTCACGCTGAAAATGTCCTACCGCATGCGCGGCGAGCTTTCCGCCAAGATCAACCGCGTGCCGCAGAAGTATTTCGGCACGACCTCGCAGGGTGACATTCTCAGCCGCATCACAAACGACGTTTCCACCCTGCAGCAGGGACTCACGAACAGCCTGCCCACGATCATCAGCGCGGCCACGCAGTTTGTCGGCTGTCTCCTTATGATGTTCGTCACCGAGTGGCGGCTCGCGCTCGTTTCCATCGGCGTGACGATCCTCGGCATGCTGCTGACGGTGCTGATCCTGTCCAGATCGCAGCGGTATTTCGCCGCGCGGCAGAAAAGTCTCGGCGCGCTGAACGGGTATGTGGAGGAAATGTACTCCGGGCATGAAGTCGTGCGGCTCAGCCGCGCCGGGCGGAAGATCGGCGCGCAGTTCGATACGCTCAACGCCGCCGTTTACGACGCGAACTGGAAATCGCAGTTTCTCTCCGGCATGATGCAGCCGCTTATGAACATTGTCGGCAACATCGCCTATGTCGCGGTGTGCGTTCTCGGCTCGATCCTCGCGATGAACGGCACGATCGAGTTCGGCGTGATCGTCTCGTTCATTCTGTATGTCCGGCTTTTCACCTCGCCGCTGACGCAGATGGCGCAGGGCATGACGAACATGCAGACCGCCTCCGCCTCCGCGCACCGCATCTTCGATTTTCTCGAAAGCGAGGAGATGCCCGACGAGAGCGAAAAGACCGCGAAGCTCACCGATGTGCGCGGCAGGGTCTGCTTTGACCACGTCCGGTTCAGCTATCCAAGTGACCCGGACAAGATCATCATCCGGGACTTTTCCGCCGAGGTGCTCCCCGGACAGAAGGTCGCCATCGTCGGCCCGACCGGCGCGGGCAAGACCACAATGGTCAATCTTCTCATGCGGTTCTTTGAGATCAACAGCGGCAGCATAACGATCGACGGCGTACCCATCTCCGATATGCGCCGGGAGGATGTACACGGTCTCTTCAGCATGGTTTTGCAGGACACCTGGCTCTTTGAGGGAACGGTGCGGGAGAATCTTGTGTACAACATGGAGGGCATCACCGATGAGCAGCTCGAAGCGGTCTGCCGCGCGTGCGGGCTCGATAAGCTCATCCATTCGCTGCCGCAGGGGTTCGATACGGTGCTCTCCGAGAGCGCCGGCATTTCCGCCGGGCAGAAGCAGCTTCTCACCATCGCCCGCGCTATGCTCCAAAATGCGCCCATGCTGATCCTCGATGAGGCGACCTCCTCCGTCGATACCCGCACGGAAGTTTTGATCCAGCGGGCCATGGACGAGCTCACAAAGGGGCGTACCAGCTTTGTGATCGCGCACCGCCTGTCCACGATCAAAAACGCGGACAAGATCCTCGTCCTGCGCGACGGCGACGTGGTCGAAAGCGGCACACACGAAGAGCTCATGCAGCGCGGCGGCTTCTACGCCGAGCTCTATAACAGCCAGTTTGACGAGGCATCCTGACTTCTTTCTCCGTTTGAAGCGGAAAGACGCAGGTTCCCGATCTGTAAACAGCACCCCATTTGTTAGACAAGTACGATAAAATACTTGTACTAAGGAATGGGGTGCTGTTCCATACGATACTTGCGGGATTTTCTCTTATTTCGCGAGAGCGGCGACCTGTTCGGCCATGGTGGGAACATCGCATTTCCCGGTGCGGATGGCCTCCAGAATGACCTCCGGCGAGGCCGGGACTTTGTTGATGCGCACGCCGACGGCGCGGGAAACGGCGTTCAAAATCGCCGGGGTGATCGGTACGGTGGCGACCTCGCTCACGCCCTTCGCGCCGTAAGGCCCGATGGGTTCCGGGTCTTCGATGAGGATGAGCTTGTAGCGCGGCGTGTCCTCCGCCTTCGGAAGTCCCATCTGCCCGTAGAGCTTTTTGACCGGGTAGCCGTTTTTCGTCGGGTGGCCCTCGGTGAGCGCATATCCCTGTCCCATCGATACGCTGCCCTGCATCTGTCCTTCGATAATGCGCGGATTGATCGCGCGGCCGACATCGTGCGCGGCGATGACCTTGAGGAGCTTTACCTTGCCCGTGGCGGTATCCACCTCGACGATCGCCGCCTGCGTCGCGTAGGCGTAGGCCGGGAAGTTGCGGTATTTCACGCCCTTCTCCTCCGCGCCCTTGAAATTTCCGATCGCGAAGCACTCCGGCGCGCGGAAGTAGTATTCCGCGTACCGGCTCTCGCCCGGCTGCGGCGGGTTCTCTTCCAGTTCCTTCTGCAAAAGGCGGCATGCTTCGTATACCGCGCGGCCATCGCAGAGCGTCTGGCGCTCGGACACGCTCTCGCCGGTCGGGATCGTGATATCCGTATCCCCGATGACGATATCGATGTCCTTCATATCCATGCGCAGCGTTTCCGCCGCGATCTGCACCATGGCGGTGCGGAAGCCCTGGCCCATGTCCGTGCCGGAGACGATCATGTGGAGCTTGCCGTCGCCGTCGAGCGTCAGCTTACACGCGCCGTCATCGATGAATATGCCCTTGCCGACGCCGGAGTTTTTGAATCCAGACGCCACGCCCCAGCCGAGGACCTTCGTTCCGTTCGGGTACTGGCCCTCGTATTCCTTGAGCGCGTCTTTGACCGTCTTTTCGCACAGGTCGATCGTGTCGTGCATGCCCATGCTGCTCTCGAGCAGCTCGCCGCCGACGGAGCAGCTGCCCGGGTACACGGCGTTGCGCCGCCGCAGCTCAAAGGGGTCGATGCCGAGCTTTTCGGCCATTTCGTCGAGCGCCGTTTCGATGGAGATCGCGGCCTGATTGATGCCGTAGCCGCGGAACGCGCCGCCCTGCAGATTGTTATCGCGGATGCAGCGGGCGTCCACGCGGACGTTCGGAATGATGTACGGCCCGCCGGACATCAGACAGCCGGTCATAAGCGTACCGTAGCTCTCGGCCTCGTAGGGGCCGCCGTCGGAGAACATGAAGCTGTCGAGATACCGGAACCTGCCGTCCTTCGAGAAGCCGATCTCATAATCCGTGTGGTACCCGTGGCGGCGGGTCGTGACGATCATGTCCTCCTGGCGTGTGAGTGTTACCTTGACAGGCTTATCGCAGCAGAGCGCCGCGACCGCCGCGGGCGCTTCGAGGAACGAGTCGCATTTCTTGCCGAAGCCGCCGCCGAGCGGCGTCGCCACGACGCGGATGTTCTCCTCGTCCATGGCAAGATTTTTGGCGAGCATCCGGCGCACCTCAAAGGGCGCCTGCGTGCAGGCGTACACCGTGACTCTGCCGTTCTTTGCGTACCCGATGGCGCTCACCGGCTCCATGCAGACGTGATCCTGCGGCTCGATATCCTTCGATACGCGCACCTTTACGATCTCTGCCTCAGCCTTGCATTTTTCCACATCGCCGGTCTCGCGGCCGGTACGGACGATGTAGCTGTCCGCCTTCACGCCTTCCGCCATCGTATAGATGCCGGGCAGCTCCGTATAGCCGATCTTCACAAGTTTCGCCGCGGCGCGGGCATGCTCCGGCGTGTCGGCGACGACCATGGCGACAAAATCGCCGAGGAAGCGTACCTCATCCGAGCAAAACACCGGCTGATCGGGCGTCCATGTGCCGATCTTGTTGAGCCCCGGCACGTCCCGGTATGTCACAACGCGCACGACGCCGGGCGCGCGCTCCGCCGTCGAATAATCCACGCGGTCGAGTTTTGCGTGCGGCACGGGCGCGAAAACGAACGCGCCGTGGAACATCGTATCTTCGCCAAATTCATCGGCCTCGTAGTCGTCGCAGTATTTGAGCGTTCCGGCGGTTTTGGCAAGGCCGTCCACATCCCAGACGCTCTGCCCGACGAAGCGCCCCTCGATCTTGGGGACAATCTGTCCCTTGCCGGTGACGATCTCGGTCGGGTCGTCCACCTGCACGGCAGTGAGCGGCACATCCTCGCCGCGCAGACGCGCCGCGGCGAGCTTCACGCCCTCGATGATCTTCACATAGCCGGTACAGCGGCAGTAGTTTTGCTTCAAGCCGTCGTATATATCTTCTTCCGTCGGGTTCACGGTTTTGCACAGCAGCGCCTTTGCTGCCATGATCATGCCCGGCGTGCAGAAGCCGCACTGCACCGCGCCCGCGTCGAGGAACGAGCGCTGGATGACCTGCAGCATCGTGTCGTTCGGAAGATTTTCGATCGTCTCCACGCTCTTTCCGGCGAGCGTTTTGAGAACCGTCACGCATGAGCGGGCAAGGATGCCGTCAATGAGCACACTGCACGCGCCGCAGTGACCGGTGGAGCAGCCTTCCTTGCTCCCCTTCATGCATTCCACATTACGCAGATACTTCAAAAGCGTCATGCGCCCTTCGTATTCCGCCGTGATCTCTCTGCCGTTCAGGATAAATGTTGCGTTTTCCATGCAGCTTTCCCTTTCCCTCGCCGGTATTTGAGTTATTCTCTTTACAGAATAGTTTGTTTCCTTGGAAACAAGTTGCTATTTGTATTATATACGGCCTCGGAGAATTGTCAAGCGCTTTTGTTGACAGGCGCGGAGATCACGGATAAAATATAGGCAGGTCAAGGGAAAGGAACTGCCGCTGATGGATCGAAGCGAAGAGCTTTTGCAGCTCGTACTGGAATACACCAACCTCTCGGACGAGACCGACAAGCTGCACAACCGTGACAGTCTCTCCGGCTATGATAACTCTGAGCTGAACTGTCTTGACGCCATCGGACGTCTGGAGCAGCCGAACGTCACGGCGCTGGCCGGGGAAATGCGCATGACGAAGGGCGCGATCAGCAAGATTCTGCGCAAGCTCTCGGACAAGGACGCGGTGGAGCCGTATCAGCTCGGCTCGAACCGGCAGAAGATCTTTTACCGGCTGACCGACGCCGGACAGGAGCTTTTCGACGCGCACCGCGAGCGCCACCGCGGCTGGGAGGAGCGCGAGCTTTTGTTCTTCCGCTCTCTGTCCGAGGAGGAACTGTCGGGAGCCATACGCTTCTTCAACGACTACAATACCGATCTGCGTGCCCGGCTGGGAAAAGAATAACGCTTTAAAGATAGCAGAAGAGAGATGGAACGATCCATCTCTCTTTCGCTTTTTTCAGGGATTGAATATGCCGTAGAGCTGCTTGTACTGCAGCACACGGTAAACGCTCTCGTTAAGGCGCGCTTCGGATATCGTGCCGTTTTCCACGGCGGCAACGACGGCGTCAAACGCCTCGGACAGCACCTCCGGCATAAGGATGATATCAACGCCCGCCTCGATCGCGGCGATCGAGGCGTCGCCGGACGAATAGGCGTCGGTCACGCCGTGCATCGCCATGGAGTCGGTGACCACCAGCCCCGTAAAGCCCAGCTCGCCGCGGAGGTATCCGGTGATCATCGTACCGCAAAGGCTCGCGGGCGTGAGATCGCCGGTGACGTTCGGCGCGGCGATATGCCCGACCATGACGGCGCAGCCGGTCAGGTCGTTCGCGCTGTAGGGGATCCACTCACACGCGGCAAGCTCGTCATGCGTCTTATATGTGACGGCAAGGCCGTTGTGACTGTCCTCGGCGGTGTCGCCATGGCCGGGGAAATGCTTATACACCGGCAGGACGCCCTGCGAGGCGAGCCCCCGCGCGCACGCCCCCGCCATGGCCGCGGCGGTATTCGCGTCCGCAGAGAATGCGCGGCTGCCGATGACGGTATTGGCCGGATTCGTATACACGTCCGCCACAGGTGCAAAGTCCACCGTGAAGCCGTAGTCGGCGAGATACGCGCCGATCGTGCGGCCCATGTTCTCGGCATCCGTCGGATTCCCCGACGCGCCCACGGCGGCGGCGCTCTCGTATTTCGGCAGACCGAAGGCGGCGTTATTGGCAAGCCGCGCAACAAGCCCGCCCTCCTCGTCCACGCCGAGGAACAGCGGCACCGTTGTCGCGTCGCGCAGCTGTTCGGTGAACGCGCGGAGCGTTTCGGGGTCGGAGATATTTTTGCCGAAGATCGCAACGCCGCCGACCGGGTACGCCGCGAGCACCGCGCGCATATCGTCCGTGAGCGTTTTCACGCCCTCCGTTTCCGAGGAGTTGATCTGTCCCGGCGTCTGCGCCGGGTCGAGCGCGTCCGGACGGATGAAAAAGAGCTGGCCGACCTTTTCCCGCAGCGTCAAGGTCTGCATATAGCGCTCGATGGCGTCGCCCTCTGCCGGGGCTTCCGTCTCTGTCGGGGTCTGTGCCGCCGGTGTTTCCGGCGTACCCTCCGGTTCGGGCGTGGCAGTAGGTTGAGGCGTCGCCGTCGGCTGCGGTGTTGCCGTGATTTGCGGCGCGGCGGTATCCTCCGCCTCCGGATAGCAGGGTACCGTGCCCGGCGCACCGCAGGCGGTCAGCAGAGTACATATTATAAGCAGCATTGCAGTAGGAATACACAGCTTTTTCATCTTTACGTTCCCTTCGCGCTTTTCTTATGGTATTAGACGCTTTTCTCGGCGGTTTTGTTCGGCATTTTGCAAAAATGGCGCAGCCTTAAAAGGGCTGCGCCGTTTTTGCGTTTTATACGGGATTACACCAGCTCGATGACCGCCATTTCCGCGGCGTCGCCCTTGCGGGTGCCGATGCGGGTGATGCGGGTGTAGCCGCCGGTGCGCTCCTTATACTTGGGAGCGATCTCGTCGAAGGTGCGCTTGGCGATGTCCTCGCGGGTGATGAAGGAGCACGCCTGGCGGTAGTTGCTCAGACCGCCTTCCTTGCCGAGGGTGATCATCTTCTCAGCGAGAGGAGCGATCTCCTTGGCGCGGGTGACCGTGGTCTCCATACGTCCCTTGTCCAGGAAGTCCGTGACCTGCTGGCGGAGCATTGCCATGCGCTGATCGGTAGTCTTACCGAGTTTTCTGTTGGCAGGCATTGTTATTTCCTCCTATTTACTGGTTGTTGTCGTCGCTGGCCAGGGACAATCCCATCATGGCGAGCTTGTGCTCGACCTCTTCGAGAGATTTGCGGCCCAGGTTGCGGACCTTGATCATCTCGTCCTGTGTTTTGGAGATGAGGTCCTCGACGGTGTTGATGTTTGCGCGCTTGAGGCAGTTGAAGCTGCGGACCGAGAGGTCCAGCTCCTCGATCGTCATTTCCAGCACCTTGTCCTGCGGCTGCGGCTCGCGCTCTTTGACCGTGACGGTTCCGCCGGCGGCGTCCGAAAGGTCGGTGAAAAGCGTGAAGTGGTCGCAGAGGATCTTGGCGCCCAGCGAAACGGCGTCACGCGCCGTGATCGTCTTGTCCGTCCATACTTCGATGGTCAGCTTGTCGTAGTCCACCTGGTTGCCCACACGGGTGTTCTCAACGGAGTAGTTGACCTTCAGCACGGGGGAATAGATCGAGTCAACGGGGATGGTGCCGATGATGGGCTGTGCCGGCTTGTTGTGCTCGGCCGTGACGTAGCCGCGGCCATGCCCAACGGTCAGCTCCATGGAAAGCGAGCCGTCCGGGCCCAGCGTGGCGATGTGATGCTCGGGATTGAGGATCTCAACCTCCGCATCCGTCTTGATGTCGCCGGCGGTGACATCGCCCTCGCCGGAGGCTTCGATATAGACGGTCTTGGGAGTATCGCAGTGAAGACGGGCGATGATGCCCTTCACGTTGAGAACGATCTCGGTCACATCCTCGGTCACGCCGGGGATGGTGGAAAACTCATGCTGGACGCCGGCGATCTTGATCTTCGTGACCGCCGTTCCGGGCAGGGAGGAGAGGAGAACACGCCGCAGGGAGTTGCCCAAGGTCGTGCCATAGCCGCGCTCCAGCGGTTCGACAATGAATTTGCCGTAGGATGCTTCCGCCGAATTTTCGATGCACTCGATACGCGGCTTTTCTATTTCGATCATGTAGTACCCTCCTTTAGATGTCGGCGCCGTGGAATCGGCGCCGCAGATGTGTCAGCTTACCAATCGGACGGGGGTATTACTTGGAGTACAGCTCGACGATGAGGTGCTCCTCGATCGGAAGGTCGATATCTTCGCGCTCGGGCACGCCGACGACCTTGGCAACCATGTTGTTGGCATCGTACTCCAGCCACTTCGGAGGCTGACGGAAGGCATTGGCTTCGACGCTGGACTTGATCTTCTCCAGGCTGCGGCTGCTGTCCTTCAGCGTGATGACCATGCCCGGCTTCACGAGGTAGCTGGGGATGTTGACCTTGCGGCCGTTCACGGTGAAGTGGCCGTGCGTCACGAGCTGACGCGCCTCGGCGCGGCTCATGGCAAAGCCCAGACGATAGATCACGTTGTCCAGACGGCTCTCCAGGATGGCGAGCAGGTTCTGGCCGGCCTGGCCGGGACGGCGCTCCGCGAGCTCATAGTAGCTGCGGAACTGCTTCTCGAGCACGCCGTAGTATCTCTTGGCTTTCTGCTTCTCACGCAGCTGCAGGCCGTACTCGGAGTTCTTGCTGCGGCCCTGGCCGTGCTGGCCGGGGTTGCCGCTGCGGCACTCCATGGCGCACTTGCCGGTGTAGCATCTGTCGCCCTTCAGAAAGAGCTTCTGGCCCTCGCGGCGGCACTGCCGGCAGACGGCCTCAGTATATCTTGCCATTACTCTTACCTCCTTTGATCAGACGCGGCGACGCTTGGGCGGACGGCATCCGTTGTGGGGGATGGGGGTCACGTCCTTGATCATCGTCACTTCAAGACCGGCGGTCTGGAGCGCGCGGATGGCCGCTTCGCGTCCCGAACCGGGGCCCTTGACAAAAACTTCCACGGACTTCAGGCCGTGCTCCATAGCAGCGCGGGAAGCCGTTTCAGCGGCGGTCTGCGCGGCAAACGGGGTGCTCTTGCGGCTGCCCCGGAAGCCCATGCCGCCGGCGGAGGCCCAGGAAATGGCGTTGCCCTGGGTGTCGGTGATAGTCACCATGGTGTTGTTGAAGGAAGAGCTGATATGCACCTGGCCCTTCTCGATATTTTTCCGCTCTCTGCGGCGGGTACGGACTTTCTTGCCCTTCTGTGCGGTAGCCATAGTATCAGTTTCCCTCCCTTACTTCTTTTTGTTCGCGATGGTGCGCTTCGGACCCTTGCGGGTACGGGCGTTGGTTTTGCTGCGCTGGCCGCGCACGGGGAGACCCTTGCGGTGGCGCAGGCCGCGGTAAGAACCGATCTCGGTCAGGTTCTTGATGTTCAGAGCCACCTGGCGGCGAAGGTCGCCTTCCACGATGAACTCTTTGTCGATGCACTCACGGATACGCGCTTCTTCCTCGTCGGAAAGGTCGCGCACGCGGGTGTCAGGGTTGATTCCGGTCTCTTCGAGAATTCTCTTCGCGCTCGTTCTGCCGATACCGAAAACGTAGGTCAGACCGATCTCGATTCTCTTGTCTCTGGGCAGGTCAACGCCGGCAATTCGTGCCATGTTTTGCAATCATTCCTTTCAATGATTTTATGCCATGTCTGGGGGTGGCTCGGGCCTATGGCATAATGAAGGCCGACCCCAAAAGGGCAGTAAGAAATTATGCCCTTTCTTTCGGATTTTCTATCTGCGATTGATCCGCCGTAGGGCAGATCTCAGCCCTGGCGCTGCTTGTGCTTGGGGTTCTCGCAGATGCACATAACTTTACCCTTGCGCTTGATGATCTTGCACTTCTCGCACATGGGCTTCACACTGGGACGCACTTTCATGGTTTATCCTCCTTCGTGTCGCACTGGTGGAGTTCGTAATTACTTGGACCGCCAGGTGATGCGGCCGCGGGTCAGATCGTAAGGACTCATCTGTACCGTGACCTTGTCGCCGGGCAGGATGCGGATGAAATTCATGCGGAGCTTGCCGGAGATATGGGCAAGAATGGTGTGGCCGTTGCCGATGTCCACCCGGAAAGAGGTGTTCGGCAGGGATTCCACGACCGTGCCCTCCAGCTCGATAACGTCGTCTTTCGCCATATAAGTCCCTCCTTAAATGTCGTCGGCAAGAGTCAGGATTTCCGGCTCGCCGTCTGTGATGAGAATGGTGTTCTCATAATGGGCGGACAGGCTTCCGTCCACGGTGACGACCGTCCATTTGTTGGACAGTACGCGCACCGCCGGTCCGCCGGCGTTGATCATCGGCTCAACGGCCAATGTCATACCGGGCAGGAGCCGGGGATTCGGCCTGCGCTCCCTGCGATCGGGAACGTAGTTCGGGACTTCCGGATCCTCGTGCATTTTGGTGCCGATGCCGTGGCCGACATAATCGCGCACAACGCCGCAGCCGTGGCTTTCCGCGTACTGCTGCACCGCGGCGGAGATGTCGTTCAGCCGGTTTCCCGCACGGGCATACTTGATCCCTTCAAAGAAGCTCTGCCGCGTGATGCGGATGAGCTCCAGCGCTTCCGGCGACGCCTCCCCGACCGGGAAAGTGCCGGCGCAGTCTCCCACATAGCCCTTATAGGTGGCCCCCACGTCGATGGAGACGATGTCTCCGTTTCGCACGATGCGCTTTCCGGGAATGCCGTGGATGACCTCGTCGTTCACGGAAATGCACGCGCTCTTCGGGAAGCCGCCGTAGCCGAGAAATGTCGGCGTGGCTCCACAGGACAGGATGAACTTATGGATCTCTTTGTTGATCTCTTCGGTGGTTACGCCGTCCCGCAGCATCTGCCGCCCGACGCTTCGGGCAGCCGCTGTGATCTTTCCGGCTTCGCGCATCCGCTCGATCTCTCGCTGTGATTTGATCGTAATCATCATTCAACGATCCCCAGAGAGCGGAAAATCTCACGGCTTACATCTTCGATGCTGCCGACGTTTTCCACACTGTGAAGCAGCCCCAGCTTTTCGTAAAAGCCCTTGAGCGGCTCGGTCTGTTCATGGTAGACATGCAGACGGTCGCGCACGGTCTCGGGCGCGTCGTCCGGGCGGACGATGAGCGCCGTGCCGCAGGCGTCACAGACGCCGTCCTGCTTCGGCGGATTCACGCGGACGTGGTAGCTCGCGCCGCAGCGGGGGCAGACGCGCCGCCCCGCCATGCGCTCTACGATGTCCTCGTCGGAAACCTCCAGGGAAAGCACGCTGTCGAGCTCAATGCCGTGAGCGATAAGCGCTTCCGCCTGGGGGATCGTCCGGGGCATGCCGTCGAGGATGAATCCGTTGGCGCAGTCGGGCTTTGAGAGCCGTTCCTGCACGATGTCGATGATCACGTTGTCCGGCACAAGCTGGCCTTTGTCGATGTACGACTTGGCCGCGAGACCCACGCTCGTGCCATCGTGGATGGCAGAGCGCAGGATATTGCCGGTTGAAATGGTGGGGACACCCAATTTACGGGATAGGATGTCCGACTGGGTCCCCTTTCCAGCGCCGGGGGCGCCCAGCAAAGTCAGCTTCATGTCGGGATCTCCTTATTCAAGGAAGCCCTTGTAGTGGCGCATGAGCATCTGGCTTTCGAGAGCCTGCACCGTTTCGATGGCAACGCCGACCACAATGATGATCGAGGTGCCGCCGAGGGAGATGCCCGTATCGGCAGCGGCCTTGGAGCAGGCGCTGATGATGATGGGCACGCAGGCGATGATGCCGAGATAAACGGCGCCGAACAGGGTGACCTTGTTCAGGACCTTCTGAATGAACTCGCTGGTCGGCTTGCCGGGGCGGTAGCCGGGGATGAATCCGCCGTTCTTCTTCAGGTTGTTCGCAACTTCGACGGGGTTGAACTGGATCGTCGCGTAGAAGTAAGCGAAGAAGAGGATCAGCAGGAAGTACACGATCGCGTAGGGGATCGTGTTGCTGTCAAACGTGCGCATGAACCAGCTGTCCTGGCTGCCGCCGCAGAGCAGGATGATCGTGGGGGGCAGGGACGCGATGGACTGCGCGAAGATGATGGGCAGCACGCCGGACATGTTGACCTTCATCGGCAGGTACGTGGCCTGGCCGCCGTACATCTTGCGGCCGACGACGCGCTTGGCGTACTGGACCGGGATGCGGCGCTCGGCATCGTTGACGATGACGATCATCACGATCATGGCGAGAGCTCCGATCAGCATGAGGATCGTGGCGACCCAGGAGAGGTCGTGGTTGATCGCTTTGCTGACGAGGCTGCCGAGGCCCTGCGGGAAGCGGCTGACGATGCTCGCGAACAGGATGATGGAGATACCGTTTCCGATGCCGAATTCGGTGATCTGCTCACCCAGCCACATGACGAGCGCGGAGCCCGCGGTAAAGGTCATCACGATGACGATGGCCGCCCAGACAGCGGGAGCCTCGGACACGATGATACCGTTGCGGCTCATAAGCAAGTAGTAGCCGTAACCCTGAACGAGGCCGATGCCGACCGTGGAGTAACGGGTGATGGCAGCGATCTTCTTCTTGCCCTCTTCGCCGCCCTCTTTGCTCAGCCGTTCGAGCGCCGGGATAGCGATGCACAGGAGCTGGATGATGATGGAGGCGTTGATGTAGGGCTGGATGCTCAGAGCAAAGATGGTAGCCAAGGAGAACGCGCCGCCGGACATGGTGTTGTAAAGTCCGAGGACGGTGTTCTTCAGCTGGGCAAAATAGGTGGCAAGAATGTTGGTGTCCACATAAGGCACGGGCACGGCATTGCCGAGCCGGTAAAGAAGAACGATGAACAGCGTGAAGAGGATCTTCCGGCGCAGCTCAGGGATCTTCCATGCGTTACGGAAAGTCTGGACCACCTTACACCACCTCGGCCTTTCCTCCAGCGGCTTCGATCTTCTCCTTGGCGCTGGCCGAGAAGGCACTGGCCTTGACGGTGAGCTTCTTGGTGAGCTCGCCGCTGCCGAGGATCTTCACGCCGTGGACACACCTGGACAGGATGCCCTCGGCCAGAAGGACGTTCGCGTCGACAATGGCGCCGTCCTCAAAGTGGTTGAGAGCAGAGACGTTGATGGACTCGAGAGGTTTGGCAAAGATGTTGTTGAAGCCGCGCTTCGGGATGCGGCGCGCCAGAGGCATCTGGCCGCCTTCAAATCCGATGCGGACACCGCCGCCGGAGCGAGCTTTCTGGCCCTTGTGGCCCCGACCGCCGGTCTTGCCGTTGCCGGTGCCGATGCCTCTTCCCTTGCGCTTGGCAACGTGGGTGCTGCCGGCGGCGGGAGAAAGTTCATTCATAAACATACGTTGGGCCTCCTTATTCTTCCGTGACCTTCAGCAGATAGCCGATCTGGGCGATCTTGCCGCGGGTCTGGGGGTTGTCAGGCTGGGTCGTCTCGTTGCCGATCTTGTAAAGACCCAGGGAGTTGGCAGTGGCAATGTGCTTGTCCAGTCTGCCGTTCAGGCTCTTGACGAGCTTGATCTTCAGAGTTGCCATACCGTTATCCTCCTTACGCCTTCAGCTCGTCGGCCGACTTGCCACGGTAAACGGCGACCTGCTCGGCATTGCGCAGAGACAGAAGGCCTTCCATGGTGGCGGCGACGACGTTGTTGGGATTGTTGGAGCGCAGGCTCTTGGCACGGATGTCCTTGATGCCGGCAGCTTCCATCACGGCACGCACAGCGCCGCCGGCGATGATGCCGGTACCGGGGGCGGCGGGCTTGATCAGCACGCGGCCGGCGCCGAAAGCGCCGAGAACTTCGTGCGGGATCGTGGTGCCCGTCAGCGTGACGGTGTGCATGTTCTTCTTCGCATCTTCAATTCCCTTGCGGATCGCTTCGCTGACTTCGCCGGCCTTGCCCATGCCGAAGCCGACCTTGCCCTTGCCGTCGCCGACGACCATGAGCGCGGAGAACTTCATAATGCGACCGCCCTTGACGGTCTTGCTGACGCGATTGAGGGAAACGAGCTTCTCGATATACTCGGAGCTTTCCTCCCGGCCGCGGCGGTTGTCGCGGCGATCGTTACCATATGCCATAATTCGTTTCCTCCTCCCGCTTAGAATTTCAGGCCGCCCTCGCGGGCAGCTTCGGCCAGAGCCTTGACGCGTCCGTGATAGATATATCCGCCGCGGTCGAAGACCACTTCTTCAATACCCTTCGCAAGAGCGCGCTCGGCGATCTTGGAGCCGATCTTCTTGGCGGCTTCCACGTTGCCGCCGTTGCCTTCAAAGTCCTTCTCGACGGAAGAGGCAGACACCAGAGTGTTGCCGTTGACGTCGTCGATGACCTGGGCATAAATGTTGCTTTCGCTCCGGAACACGCACAGGCGCGGACGCTCCGGCGTGCCGGAGATCTTACCGCGGACTCTCGCGTGGCGCTGCTTGCGCTGAGCGGCAGTATTCGGTCTGTTAACCATTCAGGCGCACCTCCCCTTATTTCGCACCGGTCTTGCCTTCTTTGATACGGACAACCTCGCCCTGATAGCGAATGCCCTTGCCCTTATAGGGCTCCGGCGGACGCTTCATGCGGGTATCCGCAGCAAACTGGCCGACCTTCTGCTTGTCCATGCCCTTGATGACGATGTGGTTGGCATCGGGAACTTCGATTTCGATCCCCTCGATCTCGGGAACGATGACCTGGTGGCTGAAGCCGAGGTTCATCACGAGATTCTTGCCTTCCTTCTGCGCACGATAGCCGACGCCCTGGATCTCCAGAGTCTTGGAGAAGCCCTGAGTGACGCCGATGACCATGTCGTTGACCAGCGTACGGGTCAGACCATGGAGCGCGCAGTTCTGCTTTTCGTCGTTGGGACGCTTGACGTGGAGGACGCCGTTCTCGATCTCGATGAGCATCTGCGGGGCGACCTTGCGCTCCAGCGTGCCCTTGGGACCCTTAACGGTGATGTGGTTGCCCTCGCCCACGGTGATCTCAACACCGGCGGGGACGGTAATGGGAGCTCTACCGATTCTAGACATGTTTTCTCTCCTCCCTTACCATACGAACGCGAGGACTTCGCCGCCGACATGCTCGGCACGAGCGTGCTTGTCGGTCATGACGCCCTTGGAAGTGGAAATAATGGCGATGCCCAGTCCCTTCAGGACGCGGGGCAGCTCTTCGGCGCCGGCGTACACACGCAGGCCGGGCTTGGAGACTCTCTTAAGGCCCTGGATGGCCTTCTCCTTGCCGGGGAGATACTTCAGCGTGATGCGGATGATGCCCTGGGTTCCGTCGTCAACGAGCTGATAGGACTTGATGTAGCCCTCGTTCAGCAGGATCTCGACGATCGCCTTCTTCATCTTGGAGGCGGGGACATCGACGGTTTCATGCTTGGCGGTGCCGGCATTGCGGATACGTGTGAGCATGTCGGCAATGGGATCGGTGATCTGCATTTGGGTATATCCTCCTTATTAGAGTTACCGGTTTTATCCGGTTCAGGCAGCGAGGTTCCGCGTCAATACATGATTGACCGCGGCCTTTCGCTATCCTTTACGAAATTTGTCGGCCGTGCCAACTGATCTATTATAGCAAAGATCCGCTGACACGGCAAGTCCGCCAAGGCCTGAAATTCAATTTTTTTATTGAATTTCAGGCGCTTGACGGAGCAATTTGCAATTACCAGCTGGCTTTCTTCACGCCCGGGATCTGGCCCTTGTAGGCCAGCTCGCGGAAGCAGATACGGCAGATGCCGTAGTCGCGCAGATAGGCGTGGGGACGGCCGCAGATCTTGCAGCGGTTGTAGCGACGGGTGGAGAACTTGGCAGGAGCGGCCTGCTTGAGCTTCATGGAAAGTTTCGCCATTTTTCTTCTCCTCCTTAGTCGTTCATGAACGGAGCGCCCATGAGCTTGAGGAGCTCGCGAGCCTCTTCGTCGGTGTTGGCGGTGGTGCAGATGGCAATGTTCATGCCGCGCAGCTTCTCGATCTTGTCGTACTCGATCTCGGGGAAGATGATCTGCTCGCGGATGCCGAGGGAGTAGTTGCCGCGGCCGTCGAACGCATCGGCGGAGATGCCGCGGAAGTCACGGACACGGGGCAGAGCCACGTTGAACAGACGGTCCATGAACTCCCACATACGGTCCTGCCGCAGCGTGACCTTGACGCCGACCTTCATGCCCTCGCGGAGCTTGAAGTTCGCGACGCTCTTGCGCGCGACGGTGGCGACGGCATGCTGGCCGGTGATGGCGCTGATGTCCTTGACGACGGATTCCAGCATCTTGGCGTTGTCCTTGCAGTCGCCGCAGCCGACGGACACGACGATCTTGTCGATGCGAGGGATCTGCATGACGCTCTTGTACTGGAACTTCTGCATCAGAGCGGGAGCGACTTCCTCATTATACTTTTTCTTCAGTCTTGCAACGTAAGCCATAATATTCTGTCACTCTCCTCTCTCAGATAGCGGCGCCGCACTTCTTGCAGGCGCGCACCTTTTCGCCGTCGATAACGGTGTGACCCACGCGGGTGGGCTTGCCGCACTTCGGGCAGACCAGCATGACCTTGCTGGCGTAAATGGGGGTCTCGCGCTGGATGATGCCGCCCTCTTCGCCCTGCTTGCGGGGCTTCTGATGACGGGAGGCGACGAGCACGCCCTCAACAATGACCTTGCCGTTCTTCGGGTCGGCGGAGAGGACTTTGCCTTCCTTGCCCTTGTCGCGGCCGGACAGAACGACGACTTTATCGTCTTTACGAATCTTCATTCCCATGCCCTCCTCAAATGACTTCGGGAGCCAGCGACAGGATCTTCATGTACTCTCTGTCGCGGAGCTCGCGGGCCACGGGCCCAAAGATACGGGTGCCCTTCGGGTTGTGGTCATCTGCGCCGTTGATGAGAACGGCGGCGTTCTCGTCGAAACGGACGTAGGTGCCGTCCGCGCGGCGGACGCCCTTGGTAGTGCGGACGATAACGGCCTTGACCACATCGCCCTTCTTGACGCTGCCACCCGGGGTGGCCTTGCGGACGCTGGCGACGACGACGTCGCCCACGTTGCCGTACTTGCGCTTGGAGCCGCCAAGAACACGGATGGTCTTGAGCTCCTTGGCGCCGGTGTTGTCGGCAACCTTCAGATAAGATTCAGCCTGGATCATTTCTTCGGCGCCTCCTTACTTCGCTTTTTCGATGATCTCGACCACGCGCCAACGCTTGTCCTTGCTGAGGGGGCGGGTCTCCATCACACGGACTCTGTCGCCGATGCCGCACTCGTTGTTCTCGTCGTGCGCCTTCAGACGGTACGTCCGGCCGATGATCTTCTTGTACGTGGGGTGAGCCACGCGGTCTTCCACGGTGACAACGACGGTCTTATCCATCTTGTCGGAGACGACCTTGCCGACGCGCATCTTGCGGGAAGAAGTTCTAATTTCACTCATTTTCGGTTACCTCCTTCACTGCTCGAGCTGCTTCTGACGAAGCACGGTTTTAACTCTCGCGATATCGCGGCGGACGTTGGAAATCTTGATGGGGTTGTCGAGATGGTTGGTGGCATGCTGCATGCGGAGCATGAACAGGTCCTTCTTCAGGTCGGCGAGCTTCTTGTCGAGCTCTTCGACGGACAGGTTACGAATCTCATTAGCCTTCATCAGTTTTCACCACCATTCTCGGTCTCGGCGGCCTCACGCGCGACGATCTTCGTCTTGCAGGGCAGCTTATGGCTGGCCAGGCGCATGGCCTCGCGGGCGGCATCCTCGGGAACGCCGGCGATCTCAAAGAGAACGCGGCCCGGCTTCACGACGGCAACCCAATATTCGGGAGAGCCTTTACCGGAACCCATACGGGTCTCGGCGGGCTTCTGGGTCACGGGCTTATCGGGGAAGATCTTGATCCAAACCTGGCCGCCGCGCTTGGTGTAGCGGGTCATGGCGACACGGGCGGCCTCGATCTGGTTGGCCGTGATCCAGCAGGGCTCGGTAGCCATCAGGCCCCATTCGCCGTAGTTGACGACGTTGCCGCGGGTGGCTTTGCCCTTCATACGGCCGCGCTGCTGGCGGCGGTATTTGACTCTCTTAGGCATTAACATCAGGAATTACCTCCTTCTTTGGGAGCAGCGGGACGGCTGTAGCCCTGGCCCGCCGGACGCTGGCCGTTGTTCGGGCGGTTGTAGCCCTGGCCCGCGGGACGCTGGCCGTAGCCCTGGCCGGGCGCGCGGTTGTCGCGGTTGAAGCCCTGACCCTGGCCGCGGTTGTCGCGGTTGTAGCCACCGCGGCGATCGTCACGGCGGCCGCCGCGGCGGTCGTCACGGCGACGCTCGTTGAGCGGCTTGCTGGTGTCCATCACGCGCGGCGTGGTGCGCAGCGTGGTGGTGAGGATCTCACCCTTGTAGATCCAGACCTTCACACCGATGCGGCCGTAGGTGGTCGCAGCCTCGGCAAAGCCGTAGTCGATGTCGGCGCGGAGAGTCTGCAGGGGGATGGTGCCCTCGTGGTAGGTTTCGCTGCGGGCGATCTCAGCGCCGCCGAGACGGCCGGCGCAGCAGACCTTGATGCCCTTGGCGCCCATACGCATCGCGCGGCCGATCGAGTTCTTCATCGCACGGCGGAAGCCGATGCGCTTCTCGAGCTGCTGGGCGATGTTCTCGGCGACGAGCTGGGCGTTCGTATCGGGGGTGCGCACCTCAACGATGGAGATGGCGACCTTCTTGCCGATGAGCTTTTCAACATCCTGGCGGAGCTTTTCGATCTCCGTGCCGCCCTTGCCGATGATCACACCGGGACGGGAGCAGTGGATGAAGATGCGGACCTGGGCGCTGTCGCGCTCGATCTCGATGGTGGGCACGCCGGCGGCGTACAGTCTCTTCTTGAGGTACTTGCGGATCTTGTCGTCCTCAACGATCAGATCGCCGACCTTGTCGGGACGGGCGTACCAACGGGAATCCCAGTCCTTGATGACGCCGACGCGGAGGCCGTGCGGATTAACTTTCTGTCCCATAAATCAAGCCTCCTTTTCCGCCACAACAACGGTGATGTGGCTGGTTCTCTTCAGGATACGCGCGTAGCGGCCACGGGCGCTGGCGCGGCCGCGCTTCATGGTCGGGCCGCCGGTGACCATAACCTTGGACACATACAGCTTGGAGGGATCCATCTCGTGGTTGTTCTCGGCGTTCGCGCAGGCGCTGCACAGGACCTTGTACAGCAGGGCGGCGCCGGAGTTCGGGGTGTTCTGCAGGATGCCCTTGGCAAGCTCGACGTCCTTGTCGCGGATCAGATCGCAGACGATCTTGACCTTGCGGGGAGAAATACGCGCGAATTTGTGTTCAGCTCTTGCTTCCATCAGTATCTCTCCTCCTTACTTTCCGGCAGTCTTGCTGCCGGCGTGGCCGCGGAACGTGCGGGTAGGCACGAACTCGCCCAGCTTGTGACCGACCATGTCCTCGGTGACGTACACGCTGACGTGACGGCGGCCGTCATGCACAGCGAAGGTGTGACCGATGAAGGACGGGAAGATCGTAGAGCTGCGGGACCAGGTCTTGAGGACCTTTTTCTCGCCGGCTTTGTTCAGTTCATCGACTCTCTTGAGCAGCTCGGGAGCTGCGAAGGGGCCTTTCTTAATGCTTCTGCTCATATTTCCTTCTTCCCTCCTTACTTAGCGTTGCGGCGCTTGACAATCATCTTGTCGGTCGGGTTCTTCTTCTTGCGGGTCTTGTAACCCAGAGTCGGCTTGCCCCACGGGGTGACAGGGCCGGGACGGCCGACCGGGGACTTGCCTTCGCCGCCGCCGTGCGGGTGGTCGCACGGGTTCATGACCGAGCCGCGGACTTTCGGACGCCAGCCCATGTGACGGACACGGCCGGCTTTGCCGAGAGAGACGTTGGCGTGGTCGATGTTGCCGACCTGGCCGATGGTGGCGTAGCAGTTCATGCGGATCTTGCGCATTTCGCCGGACGGCATACGGACGGTCGCGAGAGCGCCTTCCTTCGCCATGAGCTGCGCGGCGTTGCCCGCGGAGCGGACGAGCTGCGCACCCTTGCCCGGGTACATTTCGATGTTGTGGATAACGGTACCCACGGGGATGTTCGCCAGAGGCAGAGCGTTGCCCGGCTTGATGTCGGCGCCCTCGCCGGCAACGATCACATCACCGGCGGCGAGACCGACCGGAGCGAGGATGTAGCGGCGCTCGCTGTCGGGATACTCGACCAGCGCGATGTAGGCGCTGCGGTTGGGGTCGTACTCCAGGCGGAGGACCTGCGCCTCGACGTTGCGCTTGTCGCGCTTGAAGTCGATGATGCGGTACTTCTGCCGGTTGCCGCCGCCATGATGACGAACGGTGATGCGGCCGTAGTTGTTGCGGCCGGCGTTCTTCTTCTTGACCTCGACCAGGGACTTCTCCGGGGCGGCATGCTTGTCGACCCCATCAAAGCCGGAAACGGTCATGTGCCGGCGGGCGGGGGTGATAGGACGATAGGTTTTAATAGACATTCTCTTTCCCTCCCTTAGGCCATGCCTTCGAAGATCTCAATGTTCTTGGAATCTTCGCTCAGCTTGACAACGGCTTTCTTCCAGGTCTTCGCAAAGCCGGCGGGGTAACGGCCGGTGCGCTTCTGCTTGCCGTGGACGGTCGTGGTGGTCACCTTGACGACGGTGACGCCGAAGATCTCTTCCACAGCCTTCTTCACTTCGATCTTGGTGGCGTCCTTCGCCACTTCAAAAGCGAACTTCTTGATGTCCAGGTCTTCCATGGACTGCTCGGTGATGACCGGGCGGATGATCACATCATAAACGCTCTTCATCAGCAGTACACCTCCTCGATCTTGGCAAGGGCAGCCTTGTCGACCACGAGAGAGCGGGCCTTCATAATGTCGTAGGTGGAGAGAACGGTGGCGATCGTCGTCTCAACGCCGGGGATGTTGCGGGCGGACTTGATGACGTTCTCGTTCACGGTCTCGGTGACGATCATGGCGTTCTCGGCGCCGAGCTTCTCGAGCAGAGAAACGCAGGCCTTCGTCTTGATCTCGTCGAAGCTGAGACCGTCCACCACGAAGATCTTGCTCTCGGCCGCCTTGACGGACAGAGCGCTCTTCAGGGCGATACGCTTTTCCTTGCGGTTCATGGTGTAGCGGTAGCTACGCGGCTTCGGGGCAAAGGCGACGCCGCCGTGCGTCCACACGGGGCTGCCCTTGTAACCGGCGCGGGCGCGGCCGGTGCCCTTCTGGCGCCAGGGCTTGGCGGTGGTGTAGGACACCTCGCCCTTGGTCAGAGCGCTCTGCGTGCCCTGACGGCAGTTGGCCAGGTGGTTCTTGATCGCCGCATGAAGGACGATCTCGTTGGGCTCGATGCCGAAAACGGCTTCGGAGAGCTCAACCTCGCCGACCTGCTCGCCGGCCATGTTGTAAAGATTCGCTTTAGGCATAAATCAGACTCTCCTCTCTTTAGCGGTTGCGGGCGGAAGCCTTCTGCGGGTTGGTACGCGCGGAAGCCTTCTGCGGGTTGACACTCGTGCTGACGCTGGCCTGCTTGACGATGAGCGTCTTGGCGGTGTTCTTGATGAACACGATGCCGCCCTTCGGGCCGGGGATGGCGCCGCGGATGACGATCATGTTCAGTTCGGGATCGACCTTGACGACGTCAAGGTTCTGCACCGTGACCTGCTCGGCGCCCATGTGACCGGCGCCGATCTTGCCGGGAAGGATGCGGCTGGGATCCGTGGAGGAGCCCATGGAGCCGGCATGACGGTGGACCGGGCCGCCGCCGTGGGTCATCGGGGTGCGCTGGGCGCCCCAGCGCTTGATGACGCCGGCGTAGCCCTTGCCCTTGCTGATGCCGGTGACGTCGACCTTGTCGCCCTCTTTGAAGGCGTCAGCCTTGACAACGTCGCCGACGTTCATCTCGTTGGCATTCTCGAGGCGGAACTCGTGCAGCACGCGCAGCGCGCCGACGCCGGCCTTGTCGAGATGACCCTTTTCGGGTTTGTTGAGCTTGCGCTCGGGGATTTCCTCGAAGCCGAGCTGGACGGAAGCATAGCCTTCCTTTTCCGCGGACTTCTTCTGGACCACTTTGCACGGGCCGGCTTCGATAACGGTCACGGGGACGACCTTGCCGGTCTCGTCGAAGATCTGCGTCATGCCGACCTTCTTGCCGATGATGGCCTTTTTCATTGGATTGCTCCTTTCAGGTTATTGGTCAGGTCGCATGGATCATATCGTCCGGAGGCTCCTGACTTGACCCTGCCTTCGTAAGGCGCGGGGTTCAATACAGATTTTGAACGCGGGGGTAATGCCGGGGAATAAAATATAAGGTGTATCTCAGAGCTTGATCTCGATCTCGACACCGGCGGGAAGCTCCAGGGACATGAGCGCTTCCACCGTCTTCTGGGTGGGGGCGATGATGTCGATCAGGCGCTTGTGGGTGCGGCGCTCGAACTGCTCACGGCTGTCCTTATACTTGTGAACGGCGCGAAGGATCGTGATGACCTCTTTCTGCGTCGGCAGGGGGATGGGGCCGGAAACCTTCGCGTCGGTACGCTTGGCGGTCTCGACGATGGTCTCGGCGGCCTTGTCGATCAGCTGATGATCGTAGGCCTTGAGGCGGATGCGGATCATTTTCTTTGCTGCCATGTTTGTTCCTCCAAAACTTTCGTACTTAGGTGGTGGCTGCCACCCAGTGGTACGGTGAGAAGTTTTCATCCACCGCGCCGTGCGTATCAGACCCGAACCGAAAATAGAACCGGCTTTCTGATGGCCGGTTTTTCTTCCCGTTCCGGCGATATACGCCTCTTGCTGGCCGGGGAAACGATAAACTCTCAGCCGCCCGATTTACGGACATACTCCACGGAAGTTACCACCGTCAAACGATGCAATCTCCCGCTTCACCGCATAATACGCCCTGCTTCTTCGCACAGGCGCTCTGATAGAATAACAAAATCCCCTCTTAATGTCAAGAGGGGATAGAGAAAAATTCAAAGTTTTTTGGGGATTTCTCCGAATTTCCCGAATACGGAGAATTCGGCTCAGCCGCCGTCGGTGCGGACGCTGAAATGCATGAAATCGCGGCTCGACTGCCACGTTCCGCCCCAGCCCCAGCCATAGGCGGCGAAGGCCCTCACAACGCTCCCTCCCGCGGCGATCGAGTACGGGCTCGGCTCGGCAAGCGTGCCGGCCCACTCGCTCTTTTCGGTGCCGAGCGGCCACCAGCCCTGCCCTACCGTGATCTTCACCGCGCCGTCCACGCGGTCCGCCGCGCAGTTCGCGTCGGGATTGATATCGACCGCCGCGCCCCAGGCGTGGCGCATGGTATCCGTGCAGCGCAGCCCGCCGACGGAGGCGATGGGGAATTTCTCCTCGTCCTCAAAGATGCGCTGGAAAATTTCGTATACATCCGCGGCGAGGTATTTATGTACCGTGAGCTTGAGCGCAGCCTGCGTTTTCGTCCCGTCCGGCTGGAGCTGCCATACGTTCACGGTGACGTCGCGCATATACGGCGCGGCTTCCTCGGCGCTCGCAAAGTACGTTTTGTTCTCGTCGCCGAAGAAGAGCTTGTTAAAAGCGCCGCGCGGCTCGTTGTTGTTGAGCATATAACCGTTCTCGCGCGCCCAGATCATAAACGGCTGCAGGCCGTTCGGCGCGTCGGCGAGACGGTAGGGGTTGTTGTCGGATAGATCGACCGGGGCGCGGCGGGCCGGATCGAGCAGGCGCACCATGACGGCGCTCGCCTGCGCGCGGGTGAGCTTCCGCTCGCCGCAGAAGGAGCCGTCCTCCGCTCCGGCGGTGTTTTTCATGCCGTTGATGATGCCCTTGGCGTACACCTGCGCCACCGCGCCGCGGTACGTCTCCGGAATATACGCCCAGTCCGGGATCCTGCGCGCCGCGCCGTTCGTCACGGCCTCGGTCTCCCCGCGCACCTTGGCAAGGAAGTTTCGGATCATCACGGCCATTTCATAGCGCGTGGTCTTTGCCTGCAGAGCGTCGAACGTGCAGGGGATGTCCAGCCCCTCGAGCACGCCGTTTTCGGAAAGCATCGCCCAGTACGCCTCCGCCCAGTGCTTGCCGGGCAGCTCGCTTTTGTACGAGAGCGTCGCGCTCGTGGCGAGCATTTTGATAAACTCGCTCCGGCGCAGATAGCCCGTCGGGCGGAACGTGCCGTCCTCAAAGCCGTTGACGATGCCCTTTTCGGTGCAGAAATCGACGTACTCCGTGTACCATTCATCCGCCGGAACGTCCGGGAACGCGGCAAACGCCGGAGCGGTGAGCGCCGGCACGAGCAGGCACGCGCACAGAAGCGCCGCAAGAATTCTCTTTCTCATATCTGGTCCTCCGCGGTGTTCTTTTTCGATGCGATCAGAAGTCGAAGAAAAACGGCATCATCTCCGAGAGCTTGTGGCTCACGAAGCTCCCGTCGCCCTTGGCGCAGAGCACGGTCATATGCTTGGAAAACTCCTGCAGAAACTGGCGGCACGAGCCGCAGGGATAACAATATTCTTTGCTGTTGCCCCAGATGGCGATGCGGACAAAGTCGCGGTGGCCGCTGCTCACGGCTTTCACCGCCGCGGTGCGCTCGGCGCAGATCGTGTCGCCGTAGGCGGCGTTCTCCACGTTGCAGCCGGTGAAGATCGTGCCGTCGCTGCACTCGAGCGCCGCGCCCACGGGGAATTTCGAGTACGGCACATACGCATATTCGGCGGTCTTCTTCGCCATGTCCATCAGTTCCTGATCGGTCATATCCGTTTGCTCCTTTTTCCGCCGGCGGTCAGCCGATATTGACTGTCCAGGCGGTAATATTATTGAATACGTCGTACTGGTTGGGCGACATGCCGGAGATCACGCCGAGATGGGAGATAACCTCGCGCGTCTCAAAGCATACCGGCAGGATCACCGTGGTCGTCGTGAGGAGCTGCAGCCAGTCGTTTACGGCCTGCGCGCGGTCGTCGTCCTTTGCGCCGAGATAGGCCTCGGTGAGCTCCTCCAGCTCGCTGTTGTCCCAGCCGCCGTAGTTGAGGGTGTTGTCGTCCTCCCAGTCGCCGGAGATCAGCGTGAGAATGTTCCAGTCGCCGGTCAGCGCGACCTCGGCGAGATACATATCCATAACGATCTCGGGCTCCTCCTGATCGAAGTCGATGTATCCGGAGCGAAGCGCGGCGAGATAGTCCTTCCATGTAAGCTCGCGCAGGTTGACGCCGATGCCGATGGCTTCCAGATCCTCGGCGATCCGGCGCGCCTCCTGCACCTTGGCGGCGTTGTCGGCGCAGACGGCGAAGTTGAGCTCAATGTCCACCTTCATGCCGGAGAGCGCAAATTCAAGCATGCCGTCCGCGTCCAGATCGCGGCAGCCGCCGCGCTCGAGCTCGGTGAGGCAGCGCGAGGGATCGTAGGAAAACTGCGAGGCGATCGAGGTATCGTACAGTGCGCTGTTCGGGTGGACGGGGAGCACCGTCGCCACGGCGTTGCCGTCGAGCGTGTCCGATACGATCTTGTTGCGGTTCACGATCCAGTTCATCGCGTAGCGGTAGGCGTCATACTGGAAGAAGCGGCTCTGGCTGTTGAAGCCGATGAAGTGGAGATTCGTGGTGGTGATGGTGCGCTTTTCGTTTTTGCCGCCGTAGCCCATGTTGTAAATGCCGGTCGGGTCGTTCACGACGAGATCGACGAGACCGCTTTCAAACTCGGTGATGAGCTCCTCCATGCCGCGGTAGGCGCGCAGCTGCACCTCGTCGAGCGGGAGACTCTCGCTGTTTTCATACCCGTCAAACTTCACGAGTGCCGTGCGGTCTTCATTATACATATACGGGCCCGATCCGACGGGGATCTCGTCGCCGACGGAGCCGGACTTGATGACCGGGATGCTCATGCGCTGCGGGAGCTGCGCGTTGTCCGCGCCTTCCACGGCGAGATACACCTCGCCATTGTACGCGCTCGAATAGACGCGCCCGACCTGCTGCTGCAGATGCTTGTGTCTCTCGCTCGTGAAGATGCAGGACACGGAATACGCCACGTCCTGCGCGGTGAGCGTGGAGCCGTCGTGCATCTGGATGCCCTCCCTCACCTTGAGCACCCACACGCCCGCACTGTCTTCGTTCTTGGAGTAATACCAGTCCGAAAGGATGCGCGACGTCACGTTAAAGTTCTCATCGACCTCGAAAAGCCGGTCGTACACGAGGCAGTCCACGAGCTGATTGAGCGTGCTCTGCGTCTTGATGGGGTTGAGGCTCTCCTCGTAGTCGAGCGAGAGGGAGAACACGTCGTCCGCGGCGCCGGCGAAGGTGAGCGTCTGGCCGGAGACGGTCGCGGCGCTCTCGTCCAGCGCGGGATCGGGCGTTGCCTCCGGCCCGGCGGCGGTCTCGCCGCACGCGGCAAGCGAGAAGAGCGTCGCCGCGGCGAGCAGCAGAGCAAAGATCTTTCTGTATTTCATAATGCGATACCTCAAAGCATGATAACCGACGCCATCGTGCCGCGGCGGCCCTTCGTGGCGCGATGCGACCAGTACACGTCCTGCATGCACATCGTGCAGTCCGGCGACACATCGATGTGCTCCGGTGCAAGGCCGAGCTGCAGAAGTCTCCGGCGGTTCGTTTCCTTGAGATCGACGAGGAATTTCCCCTCGACGCCCTCTTCCGGCGGGCAGAGGCCCTCGGCATCGCTCCCGAGCAGAGCGCGCACCGCCTCCGGCACTTCCTGGCCGGTCTCAAAGCAGCAGCGCGATATGGCCGGGCCGATCGCGGCGCGGATGTTCTCCGCTCTCGCGCCCATGTCCTCCATGCGGCGGACAACCGAGCCCATCATATCGGCGACCGTTCCTTTCCAGCCGCTGTGCGCGGCGGCAGCGATGCCCGCCTTCGGGTCGCGGAACAGCACCGGCACGCAGTCCGCGGTCCACACGCAGAGCGGCACGTCCTTCCGGTCGGTGATGAGCCCGTCGCAGTCCTCGGGCGGGTGCGGCAGCGGCGGCATGGCGCGCTCGGCTTCCGTCACATAGCGCAGCACGGTGCCGTGCACCTGCCGCGTGAAGCAAAAGCCCTCGGCGGGAAACTCCGCCGCCGTCCGGAAGCGCTGCCAGAGCGCGCGCACGCGCTCCTGCCGGCTTTCGCTCTCCCACTCGGGATCGGGCTTTGAGCTGAACGGGAAATCCCCGACGTCTCCGAGCCGCCGCGAGAAGAGGTGCTTCGTGCCGAGCACGTCCGACGTGACCCACTGGATATTGTCTTTTTCGCAGAGTGAAAATGCCATAGCTGATTCCTTTACGGGGGATGCTGAGCAGCTTGCCCCACCCCCATATTTTTAAATAGTATCCTTACTGATTCTTGCCGCAGCAGTCCTTGTACTTCATCGGCAGACCGTTCGGGCGGAGCTTCCCGCACGGGCAGGGGTCGTTCCGGCCGGGCTTTTTGACCTTTTTGACCGGCTGCTTGCGCACGGAGGCGTCGCCCCCGGCGTTCGCCACGGCGTTTTTCGTCACGCTCTTGCGCTCAACGCGCTCTTCCTTGCGGACGCGGACAGTATAGATACGGCGCACGACCTCGGAGCGGATGCCGGAGATCATCGCCTCGAACATATCGAAGCCTTCCTTTTTATAAGCATCGATGGGCTTGATGTTGCCGTAGCCGCGCAGACCGATGCCGCGGCGGAGGTTGTCCATCGCGTCGATATGGTCCATCCAGTACTCGTCTACGACGCGCAGCATGACGACGCGCTCCAGCTCGCGCATGAGCGGCGTGCCGTCCGGCATGGGGCCGAAGGCCTCCTCGCGCCTGGCGTATACGTCCGCGGCGATGGCCGCGAGCGTTTCGTTGAGCTCTTCCACCGTCATGCCGTCGTGGTAAACGATCTCGCCCGGCCGTACAAACAGACGGGTGAGCGGCGCGACGCGTTCGGCCAGATCGTCCGCATTCTCCGGCGGGATGTTGCCGACCGTCTCGGCGATCGTGTCGCGCACCATGCCCTGGATATTCTCTCGGATATCCTCGCCGTCGAGCACCTTGCGGCGCTGCTCATAAATAAGGTTGCGCTGCACGTTCATCACGTCGTCAAACTCGAGCGTGCTCTTTCGCGCCTGGAAGTTGCGGCTCTCGACGGTCTTCTGCGCCTGCTCGAGCGCGCCGGTGAGCATTTTGTGCTCGATGGGCGTGTCCTCATCGACGCCGAGGCTCTCAAACACGCTGATGAGCCGCTCGGAGCCGTAAAGACGCATGACGTCGTCCGTCAGCGCCAGGAAAAACCGGCTCTCGCCGGGGTCGCCCTGACGGCCGCTTCGGCCGCGCAGCTGGTTATCGATACGGCGCGACTCGTGCCGCTCGGTGCCGAGGATGTACAATCCGCCCGCGGCGCGCACCTTTTCGGCCTCCGCGCCCGTCACGGCCTTGTGCTCGGCCATCTTTTCGCGGAAGAGAGAGCGCGCTTCGAGGATCGTTTCGTCCTCGGTTTCGGCGTAGCCGGTCGCCTCGCTGATCGTGTCCTCGTCGTATCCGGCGCGGCGGAGATCGGACTTGGCCAGATACTCCGGGTTGCCGCCGAGCATGATGTCCGTGCCGCGGCCGGCCATGTTCGTGGCGATCGTCACGGCGCCGAGCTTGCCCGCCTGCGCGACGATCTCCGCTTCCTTCTCGTGGTGCTTGGCGTTGAGCACACTGTGCGGCACGCCCTGTTTGCGGAGCAGGGACGAGATGTATTCGCTCTTCTCGATGGAGATCGTGCCGACGAGCACGGGCTGGCCCTTGGCATAGCACGCCTTGATCTGCTCGATGATGGCGCGGTCCTTGCCTGCCTGATTCTTGTATACAACGTCGTTCCGGTCGATGCGGATAACGGGCTTGTTCGTCGGGATCTCGACGATGTCGAGCGCGTAGATCGACTGGAACTCCTCCTGCTCGGTGAGCGCGGTGCCGGTCATGCCGGAGAGCTTTCCGTACAGGCGGAAATAGTTCTGGAACGTGATCGTGGCAAGGGTCTTGTTCTCCTTCTGCACGTCCACGTGCTCCTTGGCCTCGATGGCCTGATGCAGACCCTCGGAGTACCGGCGGCCGAGCATGAGACGGCCGGTGAACTCATCGACGATGATGATCTCGCCGTCCTTGACGACGTAGTCGATGTCGCGCCGCATGACGCCGTGCGCCTTGAGCGCCTGGTTGATGTGGTGCGAGAGCGTGGAGTTTTCCATGTCGGCGAGATTTTCGAGATTGAACGCCGCCTCCGCCTTGGCAATGCCGCGGGCGGTGAGCGTGGCGGTGCGCGCCTTTTCATCGACGATGTAGTCGGCGTCGATATCGTCGGACTCCTCTTCCTTCTCGTCCACAGACGCGACGACGAGCTTCTTCAGACGCGAGACGAAATCGTCCGCGCGGCGGTAGAGGTCGGTGGACTCGTCACCCTGACCGGAGATGATGAGCGGGGTGCGCGCCTCGTCGATGAGAATGGAGTCCACCTCGTCCACGATGGCGAATGCGTGGCCGCGCTGCACCATGTCCTCTTTGTAGAGCGCCATGTTGTCGCGCAGATAGTCAAAGCCCATCTCGTTGTTCGTGCCGTAGGTGATGTCCGCAGCGTAAGCGGCGCGGCGCTCCGCGCCGGTGAGACCATGGACGATGAGACCGACGCTCAGTCCCATGAAACGGTGCACCTTGCCCATCCATTCGCTGTCGCGCCGGGCGAGATAGTCGTTCACGGTGACGATATGCACGCCCTCGCCGGTGATGGCGTTCAGATACGCCGGGAGCACGGCGACGAGCGTTTTGCCCTCGCCGGTCTTCATTTCCGCAATGCGCCCCTGATGCAGCACGATGCCGCCGATGAGCTGCACGCGGAAGGGCTTCATGCCCAAAACGCGCCAGCTCGCCTCGCGCACGGCGGCAAACGCCTCCGGCAGCAGGTCGTCCAGCGTCTCGCCGCTCTGGTAGCGCGCTTTGAATTCCTCGGTCTTGGCGCGCAGAGCCTCGTCGCTCAGCGCGGCATATTCATCGCTCAGCGCCTCGATCTTATCGACCGTCGGAAGGAGCCTTTTTACCTCCCGCTCGCTGCGGGTGCCGAACAGTTTATCAAGAATACCCATGGTTTTGCCTTTCCTGCTCTCCGCCTCAGTGCGGAGATAGTTATACTTATTTTAGACTATAGCACATTTCGCGCCGAAAAAAAAGAGGAATTTCGCGCTCTTCGGGTTTGAACTGCGAAAGGAAATGATGTATACTGTAAAATAGAATATTATGGACCGCCGCAAAGGAGGCTTGCATATGGAGGAGCACGGCACCGTGAAGGGACGCCGCCGCCATGTATTTGTATGGAAAGCGCTGCGCCCGCTCGCAAAGCTCATCTGCTGGATCAAATTCGGCTTTACCTGTGAGAAAACGAACGTCAAAGGTCCGTATCTGCTCGTGAGCAACCATGTCACGAACTGGGACCCCATCCTCGTGGCGTGCAGTTTCCCGGAGCAGACCTATTTTGTCACAAGCGAGCATCTGCTCCGCGCGGGGCTCGGCGGCAAGCTCGTGGGATGGCTCCAGTCCCCCATCCCCCGCCAGAAGAGCGGCAGCGCCGCGAGCACCGTTCTCACGATGATGCGCTATCTCCGCCGCGGGATGAACGTGTGCGTTTTCCCGGAGGGCAACCGCACCTGGGACGGCGTGACGGCGGAGTTTCTCCCCTCGATCGGCAAGCTCGCGCGCTCGAGCGGCGCGTCGCTCGTCACCTACAAGCTCACGGGCGGATACTTCGCAAGCCCCCGCTGGGCGGGAAACTCCATCCGCCGCGGGAAGATGCACGGCGAGGCCGTGCGCGTATACTCCCCCGAGGAGCTGCGCGCAATGAGCCCGCAGGAGATCAACGAGCACATCGTTTCCGATCTTCACGAGGACGCCTACGAGCGCCAGCGGAAAAACCCCGTGCGCTTTGAGGGAAAGGCCCTCGCCGAGCACCTGGAGCGGCTGCTCTTCCTCTGCCCGAAGTGCGGCAGGATGCATACGCTCCAGAGCCGGGACGATACCGTCCGGTGCTGGAAGTGCGGCTTTTCGTTCCGTTATCTGCCGACGGGCTTTCTCGTCGGGGAGGATATTCCCTTCGATAACCTCCGCGACTGGACGCGCTGGCAGAAGGGCGAGATCGTCCGCCTGTGCGACGAGGCGGAGGATAAGCCCATTTTCACCGACACCGACGTGCGCGTCGATACGGTCGCGTCCGGCAGCGGCACAAAGCTGCTCGGCCGCGGCGACATGCGCCTTTTCCGCGGCGCGCTGGAGCTGCCGAAGGCGGAGATCCCGGTAAGCGAGATCACCGGCGTATCGCTCATGGGCCCGCAGGACCTTTACATCAGCGCCGGAGACACGCACTATGTCATCCGGAGCAGCACCGTTCACTGCATGGTAAAATACCTCACGGCACTCTCGCATCTCAACGGCGACGTGCATTACGGCGAGTAAAATAGAGGGAGAAAGATATGAGAAAGATCGGCTTTGACAACGACCAGTATGTCCGGCTCCAGTCGGAGCGCATCCGCCAGCGCATCAATAAGTTCGGCGGCAAGCTCTATCTGGAGTTTGGCGGCAAGCTCTTTGACGATTTCCACGCCTCGCGCGTTCTGCCGGGCTTCCGGCCGGACAGCAAGATCCGCATGCTCATGGAGATGAAGGCGGAGAGCGAGGTCATCGTGGCAATCTCCGCAGACGATATCGAGCGCAACAAGCGCCGCGGCGATCTCGGCATCACCTACGACATGGAGGCGCTGCGCCTTATCGATGCGTTCCGCGCCTGCGGGCTGTACGTCGGCGGCGTGTGCATCACGCACTGCCGTGAGCAGGACACGGTGTCCCAGTTCCAGAAGCGGCTCGAAGCGCTCAATGTGCCGGTCTACCGCCATTACATCATCCCCGACTACCCCGCCAACCTCCCGCTGATCGTATCGCCCGACGGCTTCGGCAAGAGCGATTTTATCGAAACGACCCGCCCGCTCGTCGTCGTGACCGCGCCCGGCCCCGGCAGCGGCAAAATGGCGACGTGTCTTTCCCAGCTCTATCATCATCACCAGCGCGGCGAGCGCGCCGGGTATGCGAAGTTTGAGACGTTCCCGATCTGGAATCTTCCGCTCAACCACCCGGTCAACCTTGCCTACGAAGCGGCGACCGCCGATCTGGACGATGTGAACATGATCGACCCGTTCCATCTTGAGGCTTACGGCGAGAAGGCGGTCAACTACAACCGCGATGTAGAGATCTTCCCCGTGCTCAGCGCGATCTTGACGCGCATTCTCGGCGAGAGCCCGTACAAGAGCCCCACGGACATGGGCGTGAATATGGCCGGGTACTGCCTCTGCGACGATGCGGCGTGCTGCGAGGCCTCGAAGCAGGAGATCATCCGCCGCTGGTACCACACGGCGTGCGAGGTGCGCAAGGGCATGGCCAGCCAGAACGCTCTCATGAAGCTCGAGCTTTTGATGAACCGGCTCGGCATCACGTGCAAGGACCGCCCGCCGGTCGTCCCGGCGCTCGAAAAGGCGGAGCTCAACGGCGACAAGCCCGCCATGGCGATGGAGCTGCCCGACGGGCGCATCGTCACCGGCAAGACAAGCTCGCTGCTCGGCGCGTGCTCGGCGTGCATTCTGAACGCTCTCAAAACGCTCGCCGGTATCCCGGACGACGTGCTGCTCCTCTCCCCGGAGATCATCCGGCCGCTGCAGCATCTCAAGGTGGAGCATCTCGGCAACAAGAACCCGCGCCTGCACGTGAACGAAGCGCTCATCGCGCTCGCGGTGTGCGCCGTCAGCGATCCGGTCGCCTCGCGGGCGATGGAGGCGCTCAACGATCTCGCCGGGAGCGAGGCGCACGCGACTGTCATTCTCGCCCGCGCCGACGAAAATACGCTCTCCAAGCTCAAGATCAACCTCACCTGCGAGCCGAAATACGAAACGCACAAGCTCTATCACGGCTGATCGGATAAAAATTTTCCCATGCCGCGCCGGATTTTCAAAGTTTTTCTTTCCGGAACTCTTGACATCCGGCGCGGATAATGGTATGCTCTCATAGCTTGCGGGTGTAATTCAATGGTAGAATACCAGCCTTCCAAGCTGGGTACGAGGGTCCGATTCCCTTCACCCGCTCCATTTTCCGAGGGTTCTTGAATGTGCGCCAGTAGCTCAGCCGGATAGAGCAACTGCCTTCTAAGCAGTAGGCCGGGGGTTCGAGTCCCTCCTGGCGCGCCAGCGTCAAAACAAAAACTCTGAAATGTATATGGTGGGATTAGCTCAGTTGGCAGAGCACCGGATTGTGGTTCCGGGTGTCGAGGGTTCGAGCCCCTTATCCCACCCCATTGATCGGGGGATCGGGAATAACTCCCGGTCCTCCGCGTCTTTTCCACTTTGGGATGTCGCCAAGTGGTAAGGCACAGGACTTTGACTCCTGCATTCGCGCGTTCGAGCCGCGCCATCCCAGCCAATGCGGGCTGGCATCGCCGGCCCGCCGATCTGACTCAGTAGCTCAGCAGGCAGAGCAACTGCCTTTTAAGCAGTGGGTCCGGGGTTCGAATCCCCGCTGGGTCACCACGCCGCCGCGGACATTGTGTCCGCGGCGGCTCTTTTTGCGCTTTTGGGCGGATATCCGCCATGCGGGGCGACCGCCTTTTCCCCTTTTGCCGGTTCTTCTTCCTGTTTCCGTATTGCATTCTCCCGGGCCGGATGATACACTGAGCTTACAAACATTTTGGGGGAGGAATTGTCAAATGGTGTCCATTAAAACGATCTATTCGCGTGCCTTTGCCGTTCTGCGGAAAAAGCCGTTTCTGCTCTGGGGCATTTCGCTGCTCGCCATGCTGCTGAGCGCTCTTTCCGTTCCGCTGCTGGGCGTGATACCCGCGGCCTCCATTGCCGTGTCGATGCTTCTGCAGACGGCGATGACGCTCATTTATCTGCGCGGCTACCGCGGCGAGGAGATCGCCGTCACGCAGCTCTTTGATACCTTCAAAGACTGGAAGACCGTCAAGCGCGTTCTCTGCGGCATGGGCTGGGCCAGTCTCTGGATCTTCCTGTGGTCGCTCATCCCGGTGGTCGGCATCGTGTTCGGCATCATCCGTACTTACGAATACCGCCTCACGCCTTACATTCTCATGCACGAGCCCGATGTACCCATCACCGAGGCCATCAAGGTCAGCCGCGAGAAAACGCGCGGCTACAAGGCTAGGATGTTCGGCGCGGACGCTCTCTATGTCGTCGTTATCGCCGCGGCGGAGATCCTGCTTGCGCTGCTGGCCACGATCCGGTATATAGGGGTCCTCTTCGGCATCCTCAGCGTGGTGCTCACGATTGCCGCCTCCCTGTTTGGGCCGCTGTTCCTCGGTCTGGTGCAGGCCGCTTTCTATGAGGAGATCACGCACCGCAGAGTCTGCCCGCGGTGCGGCGTTGAGCTTTCTCCCGACGCGCGTTTCTGCTATAACTGCGGCTACGGCGCCGATGGGAACGCCGGCAGCACGCCGGAGCTCCCCGCCGCCGTTGTCTGCCCGCAGTGCGGCGCGCCGGTAAAGCCCGGCACCGTCTTCTGCGGTCAGTGCGGCTGCCGCATAAACTGAAAACCGGGTATCCGGAACGGGCCGTCCTGCTTGGCAGGGCGGCTCGTTTTTTTTGCAGAAAAATCTGCGGCGCGGTTGCAATTTTCCCCGCTCGCAGCCATATAAAGTGTACACGGAAACACAGCCGTGCGAAGCGAAAGAAGAAAAACACAATGAAAGAAAGCAACGAAATCAACCTGCCCCGCTATGGCCGCGTCCTCGGCGCCGCCAATGCCGCCGCGCGGCAGACGCCCGGCGCGCTCGTGCGCTGCGCGGAAAATTCCGAAGCGTTCGTGAACACCGTCCGGCTCACCGTGCCGCCGGACGCGGAGCTCAGCAAGATCGCCGTCCACTATCTGCACAACGCCGCCTTCGCCGCGGACAAGACCACGCTGCGCACCGGCGCGGACGGCGTGAGCATTCTCTTCGCCGTGGACATGACGCAGCCCTATCTCGACTGACCTGCGCTTCTCTCACAGCTTTATGCGGGAAAAGGCTTGCCATGCTTGCCTTTTCCCGCGCGTTGGTGTAAAATACAAACTTACCGCATATCCTTATTGTGGAAGCGTGCGGCGCATCACCGCAAAGGAGGGACTGCCTTGTCGGAAGCCAAAAAGCAAAACTATCTCCACGGCGCGGCGATCATGGTCGGAACGACGGTCATCGTCAAGATCGCGGCGTTCTTCTATAAACTCCCGCTCGGCAGCATGAAGCTGCTTGGCGACGAGGGCTTCGCCCACTTTATGGTGGCGTACAACATCTACAGCTTTTTCCTCACGCTGGCGACCGCCGGGTTCCCGGTGGCGCTCTCGCGCATGATCTCGGAGGCGGATACGCTCGACCGCCCCGCCCAGGTGCAGCGCATTTTCCGCACCGCCGCCGGGACGCTCGCGGCCATCGGCGGGTTCTTCACGCTGATGATGCTCCTCTTCAACCGGCAGCTTGCCGTGATGATGGGCAATGCGGACGCCGCGCCGAGCATTCTCGCGCTTGCGCCCGCGGTCGTGATCGTGTGCCTTACGTCCGCCTACCGCGGCTACTGTCAGGGCCGGGGGAACATGATCCCCACGGCGTTCGGACAGGTGATCGAGGAAGTCGGCAAGCTCATCGTCGGCCTGACGCTCGCTTTCCTTCTCATCCGCGCGCATAAGCCCCTGCCGCTCGCCTCGGCGGGCGCGATTTTCGGCGTTACGGCGGGCGCGGTCGGAGCGCTCATCTATATGATGCTCTACAAGCGCCGCAATTACCCCCCGCGGCCCTACGGCACGGCGGATATCCCCGACAGCCGCGATACGATCGTCCGGTCATTTCTGCGCATCGGCATTCCGATCGCCATAGGCTCCTCGGTGCTCTCGCTCATCAACCTGCTCGACAACGCGCTCTGCCTCAACCGGCTGCAGTCCGCCGCCGGGTTCGTGGAGAAAAGCGCCCGCGAGCTGTACGGCGTATACGGCAAGGCGCAGACGTTCTATAACCTGCCGTCGTACTTTATCACACCGCTCACGCTGAGCATCGTCCCGGCGATCGTCGGGCATCTCACGCGCGGCAATCGCGCCGCGGCGGGCCATCTGGCGGAATCGTCGCTGCGCATCTCCGCGCTCGTCACGATGCCGATGGCGGTGGGGCTCTTCGTCCTCGCCGACCCGGTGTTCCGCGTGATCTACTGGGGCAGTAACCCGGCCGGGCCGGGTCTTTTGAAGCTGCTCGCGGTCGCATCGTTCTTTGTCTGCATGTCCATGATGTGCAATGCCATCCTGCAGGCGAGCGGGAAGGAACGTCTCCCCATCGTCAGCACCGCCGTGGGCGGCGTTGTGAAGATCGCGGTCAACTGGGTGCTCGTCGGCACGGCAGCTATCAACATTCAGGGCGCGCCGGTCGGCAGCATCTGCTGCTTTGCGATCATATGCATCGTGGATTATATTTTCCTCTGCCGGGCGCTCGGCAGCCGGCTGCGTCTCGGGCGCATGCTCGGCGCACCGCTCCTTTCGAGCCTTGCGATGGGCGCTGCGGCGTGGGCGGTGTACGGGCTCGCGCGCATCCCGCTGCGCGGCATGAGCGAGCGGCTCGCCATGGCGGGCGCGATGATCGTTGCCATTGCCGCGGCGGTGGTCGTGTACATCGTGATGATCGGCCTTACCCGCGCCGTCACGATGGAGGATATGGCGCTCATCCCGCACGGGGAAAAGCTCGGGCGCATCCTGCATCTGCACGCGCTCGACGAGACGCCGCGCCGTCCTTCCTCCGGCAGCACGCGCCGGAGCGCGAGCCGCGGCGGAGCGCATCTCAAAAAGAAAGATCGCTGAAAAAAATATTTTGCCGGGGAAACGGGTAATATTCGCCAAAAAGATACGCAAAACCGGTCGTTTGCCGAATTTCCTCTTGCGTTATGGCAAAAAATATGATAGGGTTTTCGGGCGCACAAAAAAGACGCTTTTTTTGCGCTGAGAAAAAGGTCACTGCGGCCGGACGCGCGGCGGTTGCCGCGGCTCTGACCGCAGGTTGTAAACAAATGAGGAGGATAACCATGAACAAAACAGAACTTATTGCTCAGGTCGCCGAAAAGACCGGCCTTTCCAAGAAGGACAGCGAGCTCGCCGTCAACGCTTCTCTGGAGACCATCACCGAGACCCTCATCCAGGGCGAGAAGGTGCAGCTCGTCGGCTTCGGCGCTTTTGATGTCAAGGAGCGCGGCGTCCGCATGGGCCGCAACCCCAAGACCAAGAAGGAGATCGAGATCCCCGCTTCCCGCGTTCCCCAGTTCAAGGCCGGCAAGGCTCTCAAGGAAGCTGTCGATAAGAAGTAAGTTATTTCCCGAAGAGCTGCCCGATGCCGGGCGGCTCTTTGCTTTTATTATCAGAAGGAGCCAGTATGACAGCTAAGAAAAAAAACGTGATCGGGTATGTTCTCGCCTCGCTTGCGATCATCGCGGCGGATCAGGCGCTCAAGGCATGGGTCGTGCGGAACATTCCGCTCAACGCCTCGGCCGCGCAGCAGCGCGCGCTGATCCCCGGCGTTGTCCATCTCACACACATCCGCAACAGCGGCGTCGCCTTTGGCATGTTCTCGGGCGGACGGTGGCTGTTCCTTGCGCTGCTCGCGGCGTTCTGCGTCATCGTTGTGTGGGCGCTCGTGCGCCATAAGCTCACCGCGCCGTGGGAGCGCTGGCTTGCGGTGCTCGCCATGGCCGGCGCGATCGGCAACGGCATCGACCGCGCGCTCTACGGCTACGTCGTCGATATGTTCGAGCTGGAGTTCATGCATTTTGCGGTGTTCAACATCGCCGATATCGCCATCAACGTCTGCTGCATCCTCTTTGTGCTGCTCATGCTGCTGCGCAAGGAGCCGGAAAAGCCGAAAGAAATATAAAAACCGCCCGCCGCACGATCTTTCTGCCGTGCGGCGGGCGCTGTTTAAAGGGAGAAAAACCATGCCGGACTATACCTATCATTCCGACCTTGCGCGCTATGCGCATATGAAGTCCACGCTCTCGCCGTGGTTCGTGCGCCTGTCCCAGGGGCCGATGAAGCTCTTATACGCCGCGCAGCAAAGCGGCGGCGGAGTGCGCGTATCGCGTCTGAGCGTGCCGCGGTCCGATGGGAGCTGCCTCCGTATGCTTCTTTATGCTCCGGCGGGCTGCGAGGGCGAGACGCCGTGCGTGTACTTTCTCCACGGCGGCGGGTTCGTGTTCAACGCGGCGCCGCACCATTTTGCTCTGGCAGGAGAGCTTGCCCGCACGCTCGGCGTGCGCGTCGCGCTGCCGGACTACCGGCTCGCGCCGCGGCACACGTTCCCCGCCGCGCACGAGGACGCTTTGACAGGCTACCGCTGGCTTTGGGAAAACGCCGCCGCCCTTCGCATCGATCCGGCGCGGATCGCCGCCGTGGGAGACAGCGCGGGCGGGAATCTTGCCGCGGCGCTCTGTCTTATGGCGAGGGAGCAGCGCCTCCCGATGCCGTGCGCGCAGATGCTGCTCTATCCGGTGCTGGACGCGCGCATGGAGACGGAGAGTTACCGGCAGTTCACGGACACGCCCATGTGCAGCAGCCGCGATATGGAGAAGTACTTTGCCATGTACGCGCCCGATACGTCCGCCGCGCCGCGCGAATGGCTCTCCCCGGCGGAGAGCCATTCGCTGCAGGGTCTGCCGGGCGCGTATATTGAGACGGCAGAGTTTGACTGCCTGCGCGACGAGGGCGCGCAGTACGCCGCGCATCTCGCGCGCGAGGGCGTGCCGTGCGAGTATCACCCGATAAAAAACGCCATGCACGGCTATGATATCGCGGTAAACAGCGAATTTCTAAGGCCCGTGATGGCGTATCGTATCGAATTTCTGCGCAAGGTTTTTACGGGAAGATAAAGAGGTGCAGCAGCACCGCGTTCACAATGCCGAGCAAAATCCCGGCCAGCACCTGAATGGGCGTATGGCCGACAAATTCCTTGAGCTTAACGTCCGTCAGCTTGCCGGAGGAGAGCTCGTCAAACGCGCGGACGATCTCGTTGATGATGGCGGCCTGCTTGCCGGTCTCGAGCCGGACGCCCATCGCGTCCTTGCAGACGATCACGGCGAGCACCGCGGCGATGGCAAACTCAAAGGAGTCGAGCCCGTAGACGAATGCCGCCGCCACCGCGAACGAGGAAACGGTCGCGGAGTGGCCGCTCGGCATGCCGCCGTCGCCGACGAGCCGGGAGAGATCGAACCGGTGCGTGACGAGCGCGTGGATGATCGTTTTGAGCACCTGCGCCCACAGCCACGACGAAATGCCGGTCAGCAAAAACCGGTTGGAAATAAGATCACGAAACCACATGGTTTCCTTCGCCTCCTGTGCTTTCTGTATCGGAAGAAGGCGCACGCAGATCGTCGAGCGATTCTTCGCGCGTCTGCACATAATCGCTGTGCGCGAGCCGGACCGCGGCGATCAGCTCCGCCGCAGCCTCCTCCTCTCCGGCGTAGGAACGCAGCGTGACCGCGCCGCTCATGCGTCTGCGCTGTCCGGCTCGACGACGTAGCTTACATACTCGAGCGGCGTGAAGCCGAGACGCTTGTAGAGTGCGACCGCGCCGGTGTTTTCCGGCTCGACCTCGAGCCGCAGACGCGCCGAGGGAAACTCCTTGCGGACGGACGAGAAAAACTTCGTACCGAGACCGTGACCGCGGTATGCCTTGCGGATGTACAGCTCCTCGATCCAGCAGATCGGGCTGCCGGACTCCGGGGAAAAGCTGCGCGAGAGAATGGCGTAGCCCGCGGCTTCGCCGTCCACTTCAAGAATGCGGAGAATGATGTACACGTCCGAGCGCATGGCCTCGCGGAACGTGTTTTCCATGTACTGCGCCGGGATCGGGTGCATCACGGCGGGAGAATGGTAAAATTCCTGCGCCAGCTCCATATAGAGGGCGAAGTCTTTTTCTTCAGCGTTGCGGAACATATCAAAAATATCCTTTCCGGAATGCGATGATTCCTATCGGTAAAGTATACCGCATTTGTCCGGGAAAAAGCAAGGGAACATATTCGCCGCCTCTGTCCGGGGCGATTTTTTTGTTGAACGTTTCATGCCATGATCTTCTGCATCTCCCGGCGGAGACGGAGAAGGATGCGCTTTTCGAGCCGGGATATGTAGCTTTGCGAAATACCCATGCGGTCGGCGACCTCCTTCTGCGTATACTCCCGCCGCCCGAGCAGCCCGAAGCGCAGGGAGATGATGTCCCGGTCGCGCTCGCTGAGCTTTGCCACGGCCTCGTACAGCGCGCGGCGGTCAGCGTCGTCCTCCATCGGGCGGGAGACCTCATCCTCGTCGGTGCCGAGCACGTCCGAGAGCAGCAGCTCGTTGCCGTCCCAGTCGGTGTTGAGCGGCTCATCAAAGCTCACCTCCGTGCGCTGCGCGGCGAGCTTGCGCAGATACATCAGGATCTCGTTTTCAATGCACCGCGAGGCGTACGTTGCGAGCTTGATGTTTTTTTCGCGGTCGAACGTGCTCACGGCCTTGATGAGCCCGATCGTGCCGATGGAGATGAGATCCTCGAGACCCACGCCGGTATTTTCAAACCGCCGCGCAATATAGACAACGAGCCGGAGATTGTGCTCAATGAGCGTACGTTCGGCGCTTTTGTCCCCGGCGCAGAGCGCCGTGAGCGCCGCAGTCTCCTCCTCGCGGGAGAGAGGCGGGGGCAAAACCTCGCTTCCGCCGATATAGTATACCGGCTCGTTCGGCAGCAGGGCGAGCAGAAGCTGTTGCAGCAGATCGGAAAACATGGGCATGACCTCCTTATGATATTCAAACGAGCGCGGAATACTCCCCGCCGCCGAGCGGCGTCGGCGAGAGGGCGACGAGATATTGCTCTGCGACGCCCTCGACCGTGACGGCGTCGGGACGAAAGCACACGAGCAGCCCCCGCTTCGTGCCGACGGCGGAAAAGCCGACGAGCCGCAGCCGCCGCGAGAGCACCGGGTGTGAGGACAGGACGCGAAAGCATGCCGCCGGATCGTCCGGCAGCGGCAGAACGAGCGGGGGAGCAAAGAGCGAAGCGAGAGCGCCCGGCTCCGCGAGCAGGATGCGCGAGCCGGAGAGCGGGTCGAAAAGCGAGTTGCCGGTGTCCCGCAGCGCCCGCAGGGAAACGGTTTTGCCGCAAAGCTCGATCTTCGCTTCCACGACGCAGCGCTCGCGGCGCTTTAGAAACCGCCCGAAAAAGAGCCGCACCGCGGCATAGCACAGCCCGAAGGAGAGCGTGAGCGTTTTGAGCGAAGCGCCGGAGAGCATGCCGCGCACCTCCGCGCCGGAGAGCAGCGATATGCCGTACACCGCCCCGGCGAACGCCGAGGAGAGCGCGAGAAAGCAGCCCCAGCCGCGCCAGAGCTCCGGCGGCGCGCCGAACGCGATCCACGCCATGAGCAGCGAAACGAGCGCCTTCACCGCGAGCGAGACGAGAAACGAGAGCGGGGGGATCGCGGCGAACACGGCGTACACCCCGCCGAGCGCCGCGGCCGCGGCAAAGCGTGTGCGCCGCAGCGCCCTCCCGCGCAGCCGCGCGCACGAGAGCAAAAGCAGATAGTCCGTAAGCGCATTGAGAAAAAAGAGCTCATCCACATAGATCACGTTCATGCTCCAAGCATACCCCGCCGGGGGCGAAAATGTTGTCCGAACGGGGGCGGGGTATCTTGCAAAGCGGTGACGGGATGTGTATAATATTTCGGTAAATCGTAATGAACCCGTGAAAGGAAGAAATAGAGCATGTCACAGTACCGTACCCACACCTGCGGGGAGCTCCGCGCCGCCGACGCGGGCAAAACCGTAACGCTGGCCGGCTGGATGGAGAATGTCCGTGAGGTCGGCAATAACTTCGCGTTCGTCGTCCTGCGCGATTTTTACGGCACGACGCAGATCGTCGTCGATTCCGCCGAGATGATGAAGACCGTCAAGGGCTTCAACAAGGAGAGCACCATCGCCGTCACCGGCACGGTCCGCCTGCGCGAGAGCCCCAACGCCAAGCTCGCCACCGGCGAGATCGAGGTCGTGCCCGAGAAGATCGAGATCCTCGGCCGCTGCCGCTACAACGAGCTGCCGTTTGAGATCAACCGCAGCCGTGAGGCCGACGAGAGCGCGAGACTCAAATACCGCTATCTCGATCTGCGCAACCCCGCCGTCAAGAACAACATCATTCTGCGCTGCAACGTCGTCGCGGCGCTGCGCCGCGCGATGATGGATCACGGCTTCCTCGAGATCACGACGCCGATCCTCACCGCCTCGTCCCCCGAGGGCGCGCGCGACTATCTTGTCCCCGCCCGCAAGCACCCCGGCAAGTTCTACGCTCTGCCGCAGGCGCCGCAGCAGTTCAAGCAGCTGCTGATGACGAGCGGCTTTGATAAGTATTTCCAGATCGCCCCCTGCTTCCGCGACGAGGACGCCCGCGGCGACCGCTCGCCCGGCGAGTTCTACCAGCTCGATATGGAGATGGCGTTCGCCTCGCAGGAGGACGTGTTCGCGGTTCTCGAGGACGTGCTGCCGCCGATCTTCGCAAAGTACGGCACCTACGACATTGCCTCCCAGCCGCCGTTCCGCCGCATCCCGTATATGGAGGCGATGGACAAGTACGGCTCCGATAAGCCCGATCTGCGCATCGATCTCACCGTGACGGACATTTCCGATATGGTGCAGGATACCGGCTTTGAGCCGTTCGTTGGTCAGATCGTCAAGGCGGTGCCGGTCTCCGGCTGCACGCTCACCCGCAAGCAGATCGACAAGCTCTGCGCGGACGTGGAAGTCCAGGCGGGCCGCAAGCCCTACTGGCTGCGCATGGACGAGCACGGCGCTCTTGTCGGCGGCGTGGCGAAGTTCTTCGCGGGCAAAGAGGACGCGCTCAGGGAAGCCCTCGCTCTCACGCCCGATACGCTCGTGCTCATCTCCGCCGGCAAGAAGACCGAGGCGCAGAAAACCGCCGGCGTTATGCTCAAAATGGCGGGCGCGCTCGTCCCCGGCCACATGGACGAGAAGCGCTACGAGTTCTGCTGGATCGTCGATTTCCCGATGTTTGAGATCGGCGAGGAGTCCGGCGAGCTTGAGTTCTGCCACAACCCGTTCTCGATGCCGAACGGCGGTCTCGAGGTACTGCTGGCCGCCGAGCGCGGCGAGCTCGACCCGTTGACCATCATGGCGTATCAGTACGACCTCGTGTGCAACGGCGTGGAGCTTTCCTCCGGCGCGGTGCGCAACCACGATCCCGACATCATGGTCAAGGCGTTCGAGATGGTGCGTCTCGGCGAGGACGACGTAAAGGCCAAGTTCCCCGCCATGTATAACGCCTTCTGCTACGGCGCGCCCCCGCACGCCGGTATCGCCCCGGGCGTGGACCGCATGGTCATGCTCCTTGCGGGCGAGAGCTCCATCCGCGAGATCATCCCGTTCCCGATGAACAAGAACGCGCAGGACGTGATGATGGGCGCTCCCTCCACCGTGGAGCAGAAGCAGCTCGATGAGCTGCACATCGCCCTCGTCGGCCAGCTCGAAGAATAAGAAACCAAACGCGGCGCATCCTTCGGGATGCGCCGCTCCGTCTGTTGAAAAAGCCTCGCAGAGTTTGCGCCCGCAGGCGCAAATAAAGTTTTAACCATTTTCTCCGGCGACATGTGCGTCGGAGAAAATACTTCTCGGCTCGCAAACGTGCGAGCGTAAGCGAGTGCGCTGCGGCGAGCCGCAGCCCCTTCAAACGAGAGCCCAACGCAGTGGGTCTCGTTTGAGAGCGTGTCAAAAAATTTTTTTGACACGCTCTGCGGCGCATCCTTTGGGATGCGCCGCTCTGTTTGCCGCGCTTTTTCGTTGACGGCGGTTTCTTTTGCGTGTAGAATCGTGTCGGAAGGCGGTATCCTCTATAATGCTGCGGCTGCTGCGGCGAAAAGATCCCCGCGGGAAGCCGGTTCTGCCCCAGGTGCGGCGCGCCGCTCCCGCCGCGCAGTGAAAAACAATAAACTTACTAAAGGAAGAAGACCGTATGAAAATTCCGTGCAAAAAGCTCCGTGAAAATGCCATACTGCCCACGCGCGGCACCGCGCTCGCCGCGGGCGTTGATCTTTACGCCCTGCTGCCGGACGGGCAGGAGAGCGCGGCCGTTGCCCCGCAGGGCAAGTACCTCTTCCCCACCGGCATCGCCGTGGAGATCCCGGAGGGGTACGTCGGACTGGTGTTTGCCCGCAGCGGCATCGCCACAAAGCGCCAGCTCGCCCCCGCCAACTGCGTCGGCGTGATCGACGCCGATTACCGCGGAGAGCTGCGGGTGTTTCTGCAGAACAACGGCACCGAGACGCAGACCGTGGAAAACGGCGAGCGCATCGCGCAGCTCGTCATCACGCCGTGTCTTGACATTGAGATCGAGGAAACGGACGAGCTCTCCGAAACGCTCCGCGGCGCGTCGGGCTTCGGCAGCACCGGCACGCACTGAAGCGGAGCCGAAAAACCGTCACAGAAAAAACATCGCCCCGCATTTTGGACGCACTATCCAAAACGCGGGGCGATTTTTTGTGTTCTTTCACCGAAATAAAGACAGACTTGCCTGCACGATGCGCCGCACGAACCGCACGACCGTTTCGCGCTCATACCGGTCGTAGCCCTCCACCACGACATGCATCAGCCCATTGGACAGATGCGTGTACAGCATCTCCAGTTCCTCGTCGCTCGCGCGCAGCTCCTGCCGCCAGTAGGCGATGCTCTGCGGCCGGGCGTAATCGATCATCCGGTGGATGACCGTCGAGCCGGGATTTTGGAAGATCAGCACACGGCAGGCTTCCTCGTTCTTCCCGATCATGTCGTAGATCGCCTCGATCAGCGCCGCAACATCAAACGATTTTATCAGCGTGAGCGACTGCGCAAACGCTTCAAGCAGCTCATTCTCGATCGCCTCCAGCAGCGCAAAGCAGTCGCTGTAATGCGAATAAAACGTCGCGCGGTTCAGCTCCGCCAGCTCGCAGACCTCCTTGACCGTGATCTTGTTCACGCTCTTTTCCTTCAGCAGCGTTAAAAGCGCCTGCTTGAGCGCGTGCTGCGTATACCGGACTCTCGCATCGGATTTTCCTGCCATGGGACACCTCATCACAAATTGTTTACAGAATTGGGCAACGTTTCTGTTCCGCATGTCGGTTTTCTTTCACGCGGCAGCCGGTTGACGGTTGTACATCGCTGTCGGAAAAAGTATACTATATACATGAAAGATAATCAACATATGTCTTTCGTATTTATCCCATGGAGGTGGATCCCTATGTATAAAACTTATCTTGTGACCGGTGCGACGGGCTTTCTCGGCCGTACGGTCGTTTCGGAGCTGCTCTCCCGCGGTGCGGCGGTGCGGGCGCTCGTACTGCCGGGCGACCGGCTCGCCGGAGTTTTGCCCGAGAGCGTGGAGCGCACGGAGGGCGATATCTGCAGCGCGTCCGCGCTGGAAAATTTCTTTGCCGGAACGGATGAGAGCACCTGTGTCATCCATACGGCGGGCATCGTAACGGTGGCATCGCGCCCGGACGCCTCGCTCTACCGCGTAAATGTGGACGGGACGCGCGCCATTTTGCGCGAGTGCGCCGCGCATGGCATCGGCAAGCTCGTGTATATCAGCTCCGTCCATGCGCTGCCCGAAAAGCCCAAGGGCATGACGATCACGGAAACCGACGCCGTTTCTTCGGAATTTGTTTCCGGCGATTACGCCAAAAGCAAAGCGGAGGCGACATCGCTCGTATTTGCCGCAGCGAAAAATGGTCTGAACGCGAGCATCGTGTTCCCGTCCGGCATTATCGGGCCGGGCGATATCGCCGGAGGCAGCATGACGACGATGTTCCGCTCGTTCCTTGCGGGGCGGCTCCCGCTCGCGGTGCGCGGCGGATACGACTTCGTTGATGTGCGCGACGTTGCCCGCGGCATCGCCGACTGCGCGGAGAACGGGCAGCGCGGCTGCGGTTACATTCTCTCCGGCCACTATACAACGATCCGCGATATGCTCGAAGCGCTCAAATCCGCAGCCGGTGTACGGCGCACGGTAACCTATCTGCCGCTCAGGCTTGCCCGGAGCGCGGCGAAGGTCTGTGAGAAATTTACCCGTAGGGGAAAGAAGCCTTTCTTCACGCCTTATTCCATAGCAGTCCTCGGCTCGAACGCGGATTTCAGCCACAGCGCAGCCAGCCGGACGTTTGGCTATACACCGCGTCCGCTGCTTGCGACGCTGCGCGACACGGCGCACTGGCTGTGCCGGGCAAAGCCTATCACGGCAGCAACATGAAACTATAAGCCCCATACTCCGCCGGCGGAAGCGCATCAAGCGCTTCCGCCGGTTTCGTTTTCCACGCGCCGCTCCACATCCCGGACGAGCGCTTCAAACCGCCGGGCAGTATCCGGGCTGTCAGACTCAATGCAGAGCGCCGCGCGGTCGGCGCAGGGCGCGATGTGCACGCCGCCGGGGACCGTCCGCACGGTCAGCCCGTCGGTGAGATCCGCGCCCGCTTCCATGAGTCCCGCAGTGAGCGCGCGCATGAGCCGCGCGCGGTGCGGCGCGCCGCAGTACACCCGGCAGGCGTACCGCGCCCGTTCGGAGAATGCCTCCGGCGCGCGCTCGAGCGCGCCGCCTCTCTGCTCGGGCAGGCGCAGTTTGCCCTCCCAGGCGTCGAGATTGGCCCGGTAGTACGAGCCGGGGTCGCCGATATCGCGCCAGTAGCCCTCCATCGGCACGCCGCGGATGCCGCGCCCGGACGCCATCAGCCGCGGGAAAAGATCGCGGGCAAAATCAAAGGGCGTATCCGCCGGGATGAAGCGCAGCACCTCCGGGGACAGAACATAGATGCCGGTGTTTACCAGATCGGTCACAACGCGCTCCCACGCAGGCTTTTCGATAAAGCTGCGCACCCACCCCTCGCCGTCGGTCACGGCGAGACCGTAGGGCAGCGGCGCTTCGTGCGGATAGAGCGCCATCGTAACGGCGGCGTGCGCGCGCCGGTGCTCGTTCCAGAGGGCGCGAAGGTCAAAATCGCACGCGGCGTCGCCGCTGATGATGAGCGCGTTTTCCCCCGCGATAAAATCCTCGCAGTTTTTCACCGCGCCCGCGGTGCCGAGCGCTCTGTCCTCGCGCCGGTACTGCATGCGCACGCCGAAGCCGCTGCCGTCGCCGAAGTACCGCTCGATCTGTTCGGGCAGGCAGGCCGTCGTGCAGCAGAGATCCCGGAAGCCGCAGCGCTTCAAAAGCGCTACGATGTGCTCGAGCATCGGCGCGCCGAGCAGCTCCGCCATGGGCTTCGGCACCGCGCCGTGAGTGACCGGGGCGAGCCGCGTCCCTCTTCCTCCCGCCAAAATGACCGCTTTCATCTTTTTATAAAAGCTCCTTTTTTTATTTTTACGGAGGAAGTTTCTGCATCGCGGCGAAAAAATATGCAAACAGCGGAAGAATGCGGCGAAAAGGGCTCGCATTCTTTGGATATTTGTGGTATATTATATTCTGTATTTTTATCTGCCCGCTCTGTGGTTCCGGCGGGCATGGGGAGAGGATACTTTGAACAGCCGCAAACCGCAGAAATTTGCCGAGCCCGGCCTCCGCATGTGCCTGCTCATCATGCTCATATTCGCGCTTGTAACCTTCTTTTTCGCCCGCTTCAACCGCTATATTGCCTACGGCGAGGCGGTCGTCACGGTGCTGCTCGCGATCTACGCGCTCATCCGCGCGCGGGCGCGCCAGAAGGAGCTGCAGGCGTTCGTTGAGAACGTCACCTACAACGCCGAATCCGCCACGAACAACACGCTCATCCACTTCCCGCTGCCGATGGCGGTGTTCCGTCTGAACGACAGCGGCGTCGTCTGGGGCAACCAGCCGTTCTGGGAGATGTGCGGCCGCACGAGCCCCGCGTTCGACGCGAAGCTCGCCTCGCTCGTGCCGGAATTCAACAGCAAGTGGCTGCTCGAGGGCAAAAACCGCATGGCGGATCTTCTCGAGGTGGACGGGAAAAAGTATCAGGTCAACGGCAACATGGTCCGCGCCGGAGAGCGCGAGGAGACCTATGAGTTCATGGGCATCACCTACTGGGTGGACGTGACCGAGTACGACGACGTAAAACAGGAATATCTCGCCACGCGCCCGGTCGTGATGGTCATGCTCGTGGATAACTACGACGAGCTGATGAAGCCGCTCACCGACCGCCAGCGCACCGAGCTGCGCGGCCAGCTCGACATTGCCATTGAGAAATGGTGCGAGGGACGCGGCGGCATTCTCCGGCGCGTGGACCGCGACCGGTACATCTTCATTTTTGAAAAGCGGCATTTTGACGAGATCACGAAAAACCGCTTCACGCTCGTCGAGAGCATTCATTCGATCGTCAATCTCACGGGCATCCACGCCACGGTGAGCATCGGCGTCGGACTCGACGGCGCGAGCTATGACGAGGACTATTCCTTCGCCACGCTCGCCGAGGATATGGCGCTCTCGCGCGGCGGCGATCAGGCGGTCGTGAAAAACAAGTTCAACTTTGAATTTTTCGGCGGGCGCGGCGCGGAGGTCGAAACGCGCACAAAGGTCAAGTCCCGCGTTATGGCAAACTCTCTCTCCCGGCTCGTGCAGGACGCCTCGCAGGTGTTCATCATGGGCCACCGGTACGCCGATCTCGACGCCGTCGGCGCGGCGGTGGGCGTGCGGTGCATTGCCCGGCGCTTCCACTGCCCGGCAAAGATCGTGCTCGACATGGACAAAAACGCCGTCGGGCCGCTGCTCGCCATGCTGCACGGCGAGGAGGAATACAAAACCGCCTTTATCAGCGCGCAGGAGGCGCTGCTCGAGGCCGACAGCCGGACGCTGCTCGTCGTGGTGGACACGAACCGCCCCGAGCAGGTGGAGGACGAATCGCTGCTCACCGCGTGCAGCAATCGTCTCGCGGTCATCGACCACCACCGGCGCGCCGCGACCTATATCAAAAACGCCACGCTCACGCTCTATGAGCCGAACGCCTCGTCCACGTGCGAGCTCGTCACGGAGCTCATACAGGAGCTGTGCGAGCCGACGGATATTCTCCCCTTTGAGGCGGACGCCGTGCTCTCCGGCATCGTGCTCGACACGAAAAACTTTACGATCCGCACCGGCGACCGCACGTTTGACGCCGCGGCGTTCCTCCGCCGCAGCGGCGCGGACACCACGCGCGTGAAGAAGCTCTTCCAGAACGGCATGGAGGAGACCATGGAGCGCTACGACATTATGAAGCAGGCGCGCATTTACAAGGGCATCGCCGTGGTCGCCGCGCAGGAGACGCAGAACCGCATCGTCGCCGCGCAGGCCGCGGACGAGCTTTTGAACATCTCCGGCGTGAACGCGAGCGCCGTTTTGTACCCCACCGGCGACGGCGGCGTCGCGGTGTCGGCGCGGAGCATCGGCAATGTGAACGTGCAGGTGCTGCTCGAAACGCTCGGCGGCGGCGGCAACCGCTCGGCGGCCGGGGCGCAGATACCGAACTGCTCGCTGCGCGACGCGGTGAACCGGCTCTTCGCCGCCATCGACGAATACCGCGCCACAGACTAATAAAAAAACTAAGAGACCGAAGGAGGTCATATTCCATGAAAGTTATTTTCCAGCAGGATGTCCGCGGACAGGGCAAAAAAGGCGAGATGAAGGAAGTCTCCGAGGGCTACGGCCGCAACTACCTTCTCCCCCGCGGTCTCGCCGTAGAAGCGAATAAGGACAATCTCAACACCCTCGCGCTCAAGGAAAAGGCGCGGAAGGCGCAGGAAGCGCGCGAGCGCGCCGAGGCCGAGGAAGCCGCCGCCAAGCTCAAGGACGTTATCGTCACGGTGCGCGCCAAGGCCGGCGCGAACGGGCGTCTTTTCGGCAGCGTCACGTCGCAGGAGATCGTGGACGCGCTGCGCGAGCAGCACGGCGTCTCCATCGAGAAGAACCGCATCGTGCAGGCCGAGCCGATCAAGAGCTTCGGCAGCTTTGAAGTCAAGTGCAAGTTCGGCTACGGCATCGACGGCACCGTGCAGCTGCTCGTCATCGAAAAGTAAGAGCGGATGGAAGAACTGCTCGGACGGCGGGTGCCCTGGTCCGCGGAAGCGGAACAGGCGGTGCTCGGCTCGTGCCTGATCGACCCGTCCTGCCTGCCGGACGTTATGACGGCGGTGCGCGGCGCGGATTTCTATCTGCCGCAGAACCGGGAGATCTTTGAAACGATCTTCTCCATGTTCACCTTCGCCAAGCCCATCGACCCGGTGACGGTGCTCGATGAAATGAAGGTGCGCGGCGTTTACCATGACGAGAGCTCGCAGCAGTACATCCGCGAGCTGATGCGCTTGACGCCCACGGCGGCGAACGTGCTCAAATACGCCGCCATCGTGCGCGACCAGGCGCTGCTCCGCAACGTCATCACCGTGTGCGAGGAAACGGTCGAGGCCGCCTCCTCCGGCGCGGGCGAGGCCGGGGATGTGCTCGATCTCTGCGAAAAGAAGATCTATGCGCTCCGGCAGGACCGCGTTGTCGGCGGGCTGATGCCGGTGTCGCAGGTCGTGAACAGCGTTTACTCCAATCTTTCCGAGCTCGCCGCCTCCGGCCAGCCGATCCCCGGCATCCCGACCGGCTTCCGGGACGTGGACCGCCGCATCATGGGCATGAACAAGGGCGACTTTATCCTTGTCGCCGCGCGCCCCGGCATGGGCAAAACGAGTATCGGTCTCAACATCTGCCTGAACGCCGCGAAAGCCACGGGAAAGACCGTCGCCATCTTCTCGCTCGAAATGAGCCGCGAGCAGCTCGTAACGCGCTTTCTCTCCAGCGAGGGAGAGATCCCGCTCGGGAATCTTCTCACGGGCAATCTCACGATGGACGAGTGGAAGCGCACGGCGCACGCCTGCGCCGCGGTGTCCTCGCTCGATATCCTCGTAAACGACAACCCGACGCTCACCGTTGCGGAAATGAACGCGCAGTGCCGCCGGCTCAACAATCTCGGCCTTGTGATGATCGACTATCTTCAGCTCATGCAGGGCTCCGGCAGCAAGAACAGCTGGGCAAGCGAGAGCCGCCAGCAGGTCGTCAGCGACATTTCGCGCATGATGAAGATCATGGCAAAGGAGCTGAACGTGCCGGTGCTGTGTCTTTCGCAGCTCTCGCGCGCCAACGAGCAGCGGCAGGACAAGCGCCCGATGCTCTCGGATCTGCGCGAGTCCGGCTCGATTGAGCAGGACGCCGACATCGTCATGGGCATTTACCGCGAAGGCTATTACAACCAGGAGATCGAAAACCCGAATCTCACGGAGCTGATCGTGCTCAAAAACCGCCACGGCGAGACCGGCAAGGACAGTCTCCAGTGGCAGGGCGAGTATACAACGTTCCGCGACGCCGACCGCTGGCACAATGAGTGAGCCGGTGCTCGACCGCAGCCTGCTCCCGGCGGGGTGCACGGTGCTGTGCGCCGTGTCCGGCGGGGCGGACTCGGTATGTCTGCTCGATCTCGTGCGGCGGCTCGGCGATGTGGCGGTGCTCTGCGCCCACTTCGACCACGGCATCCGCGGCGCGGAGAGCGCGCGGGACGCTGCGTTCGTCGAAGCGCTCTGCAAAGAATGGGGCGTCCCGTTCTTTCCCGGCCGGGGCGACGTTCCGGCGTATGCCGCGGCGAACGGCTTGAGCATCGAGACCGCGGCGCGGGAGGCGCGCTACGCCTTTCTCGAGCGCACCGCGAAGGAACAGGGCGCGGACGTCATCGCCACGGCGCACAATTTAAACGACAACGCGGAGACCATTCTCTTCCGCATGGCGCGCGGCACGGGGCTGCACGGACTTACCGGCATCCCGGCGCGGCGCGGCAGGATCGTCCGCCCGCTTCTGCAGACGCCGCGGCGCGATATTGAGGAATATCTCACCGCGCGCGGCATCCCCCATGTGGAGGACTCCACGAACGCGGAGACGGACGCTGCGCGAAACCGCATCCGGCTCGACGTGCTCCCGAAACTCGAGAGCATCCACCCCGGCGCGGCGGCGGGCATCGCGCGCATGAGCGAAACGCTCGCCGAGGACGAGGCGTTTCTCGCCTCGCTCGCGGAGGAAAAGCTCGCCCTCTGGGGCGAGGCGATCCCCGGCGCGGAGCTTTGCGCGGTGCCGCGGCCCGTCGCGCGGCGCGCTCTTGCGCGCTGGCTCGGCGGAGAACTCTCGCGCGAGCGGTTCGACGCGCTGCTGCGCTTTGCCGCCGGAGACGGCGACGGCGTGCTGGAGCTTCCGGGACGGCGCGTCCGGCGGGAGCTCGGGCAGCTTCGGCTCGGCGAGGGGGACGCGCCGCCGCTGGAGGAGCGCGTGCTTTTGCCCGGAGAAACGCTCCTTTACCCCGGCCGGTGGCGCATTTCGTGCGAAAGTTGCGCTGCGGGGTCGGAAATTCAAACTTCGTTCAACACTTTTTGCTTTTCATGTGCCAATATATGTGGTAAACTGTCCGTCGCATCCCGCGCCGCGGGAGATACGATCCTCCTGCACCGCCGCGGCGGTACGCGCTCGGTGAGCAAGCTGCTCGGCGAAGCGCGCATCCCGGTCTCGCAGCGCGCCGCCGTTCCCGTTTTGCGCGACGGGGCGGGGCCTCTTGCCGTTTACGGCATCGGGCAGAGCGAGAGAGCTTTCCCCGCGCCGCAGGAACCGTTTTATAAAATCACCATTTCGCCAATTTCGGAGGAAGAGAGAGAATGAGAGAAGATATTGCGTCCATACTGCTCAGTGAGGAGCAGATCCATACGCGCGTCCGCGAGCTGGGCGCGGGGATCTCCCGCGATTACGCCGGGAAAGAGCCGCTGTTCGTCGGCGTTTTGAAGGGCTGCTTCATTTTCATGGCGGACCTGTTCCGCGAAGTGACGATCCACGGCAGCGTGGACTTTATGGCCGTTTCGTCCTACGGCAACGGCACCTCCACCACGGGCGCGGTGAAGATCAACAAGGATCTCAGCCAGGACATTGAAAACCGCGACGTCATCATCGTCGAGGACATTCTCGACTCCGGCATCACGCTCAGCTATCTCACGAAATATCTCCAGAACCGCAAGCCGAGCTCCATCTGCATCGCAACGCTGCTCGATAAGCCCGCGCGCCGCCGCGCCGATGTGCAGGCGAAGTACGTCGGCTTCACCGTGCCGGACGCCTTTGTCGTCGGCTACGGTCTGGATTACGCGGAAAAGTACCGCAATCTGCCGTTCATCGGCGTTCTCAAGCCGGAAGTATACGAAAAATAAATCTCTGATTTATATATTGTCCGCGCCGTCCGGTGGGACGGCAGAAAAGGAAGTGACAGTTTTTGAACAACCGACCCTCCCCCAACAAGACCCGTCAGATCGGCTTTCTCGTATTGATCCTCGTGCTGCTGCTCGGCACGATCTATTCCATGACGAGAAGCACCGCAAAGGAATCGCTTGTCTATTCGGAAGTCATCGAGCTTTTTGAGACGAAGCAGGTCGAATCCTTCACCATCGACACCGACGGCAATCTCACCATGCAGCTGCGCTCCGCCTACAAGGGACAGACGAAATACTCCTACGAGTGCGGCAGCTTCAGCATCTTCTACAACGATCTCAACGATCTCGTGCAGGAGCAGAAGGCCGAAGGCATTCTCACCGAGTACGACTACCCGCCCGCGTGGGAGGCGGCCTGGTGGCTGAGCTTTGTGCCGTATCTCATCATCTTCGTCATCATGGGCGTGCTGTGGTACTCCATGATGCGCTCGGCGCAGGGCGGCGGCGGTGCCGGCGGCGTTATGAAGTTCTCCAAGGCGCGCACCCGTCTCGGCAGCGAGGAAAAGCAGAAAAAGACGTTTGCCGACGTTGCGGGCGCCGACGAGGAAAAGGAAGAGCTGCAGGAGATCGTCGAATATCTGAAAAACCCCGCGGCGTATTCCCAGATGGGCGCGCGCATCCCCAAGGGCGTGCTGCTCGTCGGCCCTCCGGGCACGGGCAAAACGCTGCTCGCCAAGGCGGTCGCCGGCGAGGCGGGCGTCGAATTTCTGTCCATCTCCGGCTCCGACTTTGTTGAGCTGTACGTCGGCGTCGGCGCGGGCCGCGTCCGTGACCTGTTTGAGCAGGCCAAGAAGGTCGCCCCCGCCATCGTGTTCATCGACGAGATCGACGCCGTCGGCCGTCAGCGCGGCTCCGGTCTCGGCGGCGGCCACGACGAGCGCGAGCAGACGCTCAACCAGCTGCTCGTAGAAATGGACGGCTTCAACGATAACCAGGGCGTCATCGTCATGGCGGCGACAAACCGCGCCGACATTCTCGATAACGCACTTCTCCGCCCCGGCCGCTTTGACCGGCAGGTGTACGTCGGTCTGCCCGATATCAAGGGCCGTGCCGACATTCTGAAGGTTCATGCCCGCGGCAAGCCGCTCGGCGAGGATGTGGATCTGCGCGACATCGCCAAGGGAACGCCCGGCTTCTCCGGCGCGGATCTGGAAAACCTTCTCAACGAGGCCGCGCTGCTCGCGGTGCGCCGTCACCGCCGGTTCATCATGCAGAAGGACATTGACGACGCCATTCTCAAGGTCTCCATGGGCCCGGAGAAAAAGTCCCGCGTCATCACCGAGAAGGAGCGGCGGCTCACCGCGTACCACGAATCCGGTCACGCCATCGCCGCGCATTATCTTGAGCATGTCGATCCCGTGCAGTATATCACGATCATCCCGCGCGGTCAGGCCGGCGGCTTCACGCTGTTCCGCCCGCAGGACGACAAGAGCTTCCGCTCGCGCAGCGAGATGTTTGAGGACATCGTCGTCGCGCTCGGCGGGCGCATCGCCGAGAAGATCTTCCTTGACGACATCTCCACCGGCGCTTCCGGCGACATCCAGCAGGCGACGCACACTGCCCGCAACATGGTCACCGTGTACGGCATGAGCGACCGTCTCGGCCCCATCAGTTTCGATTCCTCGGGCCACAGCATCTTCATCGGCCGCGACTTCGGCCAGACGAAGAGCTATTCCGAAGAGACCGCCGCCATCATCGACGAAGAGGTCAAGCACATCTTTGACGAGGCCGCGCTCAAGTGTGAGGAGATCCTCCGCGCCCACGCCGACGTGCTCGTTGCGCTCGCGGAATATCTGCTCATCAACGAGACGATCGACGGCGAGGACTTCCGCTACTTCTGCGATCACAAATGCATGCCCCCGCTGCCGGAGAAATCCGACGCCGTGAAGCAGAAGGAAGCCGAGCTTCTCAAGGAAACCGAAACGCCTGCCGCCCCCGCCGAGAATGCGGAAGCGAAGAGCGAACCGGACGAAAACAAAAAAGAAGAGTAAAGCAAAAGCCCCGCCTGTTGGACAAACATCCAACAGGCGGGGCTTCTCTCCCTCCGTGTGGCGCTTTGCGCCGAAACGGAGGGAGAGTCGGTTTTAGCTTTTAGCCATGCATTCCGACGTTGCTCCAGTACTCTTCCAGCGCAGCGTTGATTTTTGCGGGATCCATCTGGTCTACCGGTATTTCTGTGCCGTAGTCGGATTCATCGTCCAGTGGGACACAGAACACGCCACCCTCCTGCCAAACCATAATATATCTTCTTGTGTCAAGTAGGGACTAAAAAAATTTTGAGAATTTACAAGCCGTTCA
>ERZ827168.87-NODE-87-length-146039-cov-5.722894_pt1 | contig 146039 bp, 139 predicted proteins | sample MGYA00519868_ERZ827168 | MGnify/ENA primary metagenome ERZ827168 (study PRJEB31778, sample SAMEA3449271) | human gut metagenome | biome: human gut; feature: human-associated habitat; material: faeces | place: United Kingdom | collected 2010/2012 ... | reverse complement strand
CAACACCTATCTGCATATTCTGGAAGCCTTGCAGGAGGGCCTTGTGACAGAAGAGGACATCACCACGGCGTGTGAACGCCTGATGACCACCCGCATCCGGCTGGGTTTGTTTGATGAAAAAACGCCGTTTGACGATCTGGGCTTTGAAGACTGCGACACAGCCGAACACCGCGCACTTTCGCTCAAAGCCGCCGAAGAAGCGATGGTCTTGCTCAAAAACGACGGCGTCCTCCCACTGGATGCCAAAAAGCTGCGCTCTGTGGCTGTGATCGGCCCCAACGCCGACAACGTGCGGATGCTAGAGGGCAACTACTGTGGCACAGCGTCGGAATATGTCACGCTGCTGGAGGGTATCCGCGAGGCGCTCGACCCCGAAACCCGCCTGTATTATGCTCAGGGCTGCCATTTGTATAAGGATCGTACCTCCAACCTGGCGATGGCGGATGATCGGTACGCAGAAGCATTGGCTGCCGCAGAGGCATCAGATGTGGTGATCCTGTGCCTGGGTCTGGATGCTACCCTGGAAGGGGAAGAAGGGGACACCGGCAACGAGTTTTCTTCCGGGGATAAAGCGGATCTGCGCCTGCCTCCGCCCCAGCGCAAGCTGCTGGAAAAGCTGCATGCTGTGGGCAAGCCCGTGATCCTGGTACTGGCAGCCGGCAGTGCGCTGAATCCTGAGATTTCCTGCAATGCGGTATTGCAGGCATGGTATCCGGGGCAGTGCGGGGGACAGGCTCTGGCGCATATTCTGTTCGGCAAGGTATCCCCCTCCGGCAAGCTGCCTGTGACCTTCTATGAAACCGCAGAACAGCTGCCGGATTTTACGGATTACAGCATGCAGAATCGCACCTACCGCTATGCCCGGAACAATGTGCTGTATCCCTTTGGCTACGGTCTGACCTATGGAAAGATCGTCTGCACGGAGCTGTCTTACGAAAACGGATGCGCCCGAATGACCGTGACCAATCAGGGCATCCGCTTTACCGAGGATGTGGTGCAGCTATATATCAAGGACAATTCACCCTGGGCAGTGCCCAATCACAGCCTCTGCGGCTTTGCACGGATCGGGCTGGAGCCTGGCGAAACCCGGCGGCTGGAAATCCCGGTGCCGGATAGCGCATTTGAATCCGTGGACGAGCAGGGCGTCCGGGCAGTGACCGGTACGGCATTTACCCTGTCTGCCGGAACCTGTCAGCCGGATCCTCTCAGCGAAAAGCTGTCCGGCACCATGTGTGTACAGGTGTGCATCCAAAAATAAAAGCAACCCGTTCTGCATGCTTTGTGCAGAACGGGTTATTCTTATGTACTCATTCTTTGGATGCATCCGGAAGTGGTTCAGCCGCATGCTTGCGGAGAAATGCCACAGCTCCATAGGCAAGAGCCGTTGCGAAAATGGCTTCAATACCAAGCTTTGCAAAATACTGCACCAGAATCATGCTGACCAGATCCTTCGCCGGACAGGTGCCGGCGAATGCCAGAATGACGAATAAACCGGTGTCGAATACATATCCTACAGCTGAGCTGGAGATCGTCCGCAGGAACAGCAGCCTCTGTCCGGTGCGTTCCTTGACCCAGACCATCACCTTGGAGTTGGACAGCTCCCCCAGCAGGAACGCCACCAGGGACGCACCCAGGATCCGGGGCGCAAAGGTAAATACGTTTGCATAGGATTGATTCATCTCCGCATTGTAGTCCGGAGCAGGCAGATACACGCCGATGAATGTACACATAACAAAGAGCAGATTACACGCAAATGTAAGCAAAATGACCTTGCGGGCAGTCTGATAGCCCCATATTTCTGTCAGAACATCCCCCAGCATATACGCAAGCGGAAATGTGATCGTTCCTGCGTCAAACCAAGTGATGCCCCGAACCTGGATCAGCTTGACTGCCATGACATTGGACGTGATGTAACACGTGACCATCAATGCAGCTACGATCACCAAGTAGTTGAAGGGGCTCGTCTGGTTTTTTGCAGGGTTTTCCAGTACCTGTTTGTTCAATTGTAAACCATCCTTTCTGTACGTTTTGTACATGCTTATTATAGCACAGCCTGCGACAGAAAGCAAGGGCAATACCGCCTTGACAAAAACCTTCATGCATGTTAAACTGAAAGCAGTACTGTACAGCTTCTGTGCGGTGCTGTCTGAAGAAACAGAACTGCTGGAGGACATACATTATGGAACGGAAAAGGCCATTTCGGCTGGAGACTTGCTTCAAGCTGGGGTTGTTCGGAAATATATGCTTTGTGGCATTCATTATCATCTGCCTGATCTATTACTACACCTTCTCTCCCTCCGGTACCTTCCGGCTTGGCTTTGACATTGCTGCATATATCGTGGAGTTTGCCGGATTCGGACTGATGGCGCTTGCCATTGCCGGGATCTGCTGCATCGTGCGGCAGCGGGGACTGATGAAAACCCTGCTGTCCGTATATGTGTGTGTGGAAGTGTTCCTGATGCTGCTGGACTTTGACTTTATCCATCTGGATGTTTACAACGGAAGATCTAACCTGCTGATTATTCTTCATGCCATCTTTTCCGCCCTGGTTGGATTTTCCTTTTTGTCCCTGGATCCCAAGCGCACCAGACTGGAAATGCTGGTGGGCATTGCGGTCAGCATGATTCTGGCAGGCATGTTCTCGGCGGTGCTGAATCTGCGGGTATACGGCAGTATTCTGATGAACGCATTTGCATATATTTTCTTCTTTGCATCGCTTCGGTATTACTACAACCGGGAGGAGATCGAGATCGACTGCTATGGAGACCGTGCCAAGGTACAGGAATACAAGAGTACGTTTTTTAAGGATGAATGATGAACGAACGAATTCCCTATCTGCGTGAAAAAACGGCTGCACTGACCGGTTCACCCGGCGTATACATCATGAAGCAGCAGTCCGGGCAGATCATTTATATCGGCAAGGCGAAGAATCTGAAAAAGCGGGTCACCAGCTATTTCTGCCGGACGCCGAATCATACCCCCAAGGTGGCAAAAATGGTGTCCCAGGTCTATGATTATGACTACATCGTCACCGACTCCGAATATGAGGCTCTGGTGCTGGAATGCAGTCTCATCAAGCAGCATAAGCCAAAGTACAACATTCTGCTGAAGGATGACAAGGGGTACTTTTATATCAAGATCTCCGATCCGCCCTATCCAAAGATCACGGCTGAAAAGCAGAACACCCGGAAAGACGGGGTTTATCTGGGTCCCTATACCAGTTCCTTTGTGACCCGGGAAACGGTGGATGAGGTGAACCGGGTGTTCAAGCTTCCCACCTGTCACCGGCGGTTTCCCCAGGATTTCCGGAAGCAGCGTCCCTGTCTGAATTATCACATCAACCAGTGCATGGGTTTGTGCCGGGGCAAGATGGATGCACAGACCTATCGTGCGCTGATTGACGAAGCGGTGGCATATATCCGCTCCGGCAGTGAGCAATCCGTGGAGCGGCTCACTGCCCAGATGGAGGAGGCAGCGGAGCAGCTTCAGTTTGAGCGGGCGGCACAGCTTCGTGACCGGATCAAAGCCATCCGGAAGGCTGGGGATTCCCAGAAGATCATTGATCCGGATCTGGCGGACTGTGACCTGATCGCTGCTGTATCCGGAGGACAGGAATCAGCGGTGTCTGTGCTCATGTACCGGAACGGCAGACTGGCGGACAAAGCATCCTTCACCTTTCATGATGCGGAAAATACCGTACAGCTGCTGGAGGAATTTGTGCCCCAGTTTTATCGGGATCGTACAGATATTCCCCGGTATGTACTATTGGAACAGGAAATCACAGATCAGGAACTGCTGGCGCAGCTGTTGACCGAGCAGGCGGGGCATCCGGTACACCTGGAGACCCGACAGCGTGGGGATGCTTATAAGCGGCTGAAAATGGCAAAGAACAATGCGGCAGAGGCAATTTCTCTGGGCAGTGACCGGACGGCAAAGGAACTGCTGGCACTGGAGGAGCTTGCCCGGCTGCTGGGCATGGAAAAGCCTCCCCTGTATATCGAAGCCTATGATATCTCCAACCTGTCTTCCACTGCTATGGTAGCCGGTATGGTGGTATTTGAAAACGGCAGACCCTTGAAAAAAGCATACAAGCGATTTTCAGTCCGGGAAAGCCAGATCCAGAACGATTATGCCTGCATGCACGAGGTGCTGGAGCGTCGGTTCCGGGAATACAAGGCTGCAACGGATGAAGGCTTTGCCCGGCTGCCGGATCTGATCCTGCTGGACGGAGGCAAGGGGCAGGTGAACGCCGTGACACCAGTGCTGCGGGAGCTGGGGATTCATGTACCCGTATACGGCATGGTGAAGGACAATAAGCACCGAACCCGTGCCATTGCCTACGGTGGCGGCGAGATCTCCATGAACAGCCGGCAGGCTGCCTTTCAACTGCTGACCCGGATCCAGGATGAGGTGCACCGGTTTTCTGTTGCCTATATGCACAGCCGGCATAAGCATACCTTTGGACTGAGCCTGACCCAGATTCGGGGCATCGGAGAAAAGAAGGCGCAGAAGCTGATTTTAACGTATAAAACCAAGGAGGCGCTGAAAGCAGCGTCCCGGGATGCGCTGGCGAAAACCGCCGGCGTTACCGGCGAGACAGCGGATGCCCTCTATCAATTCATTCAGGAAATGTAAAGGAGTAACCATATGCGAGTAATCACCGGTTCTGCCCGGGGCAGACGTCTGCGCACCCTGGAGGGGATGGATGTACGACCTACCACTGATAAGGTCAAGGAGGCCATATTTTCAGCGATTCAGTTTCAGCTGCCCGGAGCGCAGGTGCTGGATCTGTTTGCAGGCAGCGGTCAGTTAGGGATCGAGGCACTGAGCCGTGGAGCAGCCCATGGGGTATTTGTGGATCAATCCTCCAGATCCATTGCTGTGGTGCGTGAGAATCTGGAGACTACCGGCTTTATTGATGTATCCGCAGTGGTGCTAAAATCCCAGATGGACTTTCTGCGCACCACCGATCAGCGCTTTGATATTGCCTTTCTGGATCCCCCATACGGAAAGGGAATTCTGGAGGAAACCCTGCCGGTTTTGTCAGAATATATGAATCCGGGCGGGATCGTGATTTGCGAAATGGAGACAGAATTGAATCTTCCCGAAAAAATTGGCCATTTGGACTTGAAAAAAACATATAAGTATGGTAAAATAAAAGTTGTAATGTATTCTGTCAACAATTCTTAAAAAGGGGATGGCAAGCATGCGCAGAATCGCTGTTTGTCCCGGCAGCTTTGATCCTGTCACGCTCGGACATCTGGATATTATTCAGCGTGCTTCAAAGTTATTTGACAAGGTGATCGTTCTGATCTCCGTCAATGCCGCAAAAACACCGAGTTTTTCCTCCACGGAGCGTGTGATGATGATCCAGGAGGTCACAAAAGATCTGGACAATGTTGTGATTGATATTCTGGACGGTCTGCTGGCGGATTATGTGCGGGATGTTGGCGCCATTGCCATTGTCAAGGGACTGCGGGCAGTCAGTGACTTTGAATATGAATTTCAGATGGCGCTGGCAAACAAAAAGCTGTACGCCGGTGCGGAAACGGTATTTCTGACAACCACCGCTGAGAATATGTACCTCAGCTCCAGTGTGGTCAAGCAGATTGCCTATTTTGGCGGAGACATCAGCCACTTTGTGCCGATGGAGATCCTCGGTGACATTCAGGATCGGCTGATGCAGGAAAAAGGAGTTAAACATGAATATTGATGAAATTTTGGATGAAATGGACGAACTGCTGGACAAGGCTCATGCTGTGCCCTTTGCAGCTCATAAGGCTATGATCGATGGTGAGCGTATGCGGGAGCTGATCAGCGATGTGCGGCTGAACATTCCCCAGGAAATCAAGCGTGCAAAGCTCATTGACTATGACTGTAAGCGTATCATGAAGGAAGCAGAAGCAAAGGCAGAGGGCGTTGTGCGCCGGGCTGAGGAGCGTGCAAAGGCACTCGTATCCCAGGAGGCTATTGTAAAGGAAGCCAGAAAAAGCGCAGAGGATATGCTGCTGAAGGCAAAGAGCAAGTCCAATGAGATCAAAAAGGCGGTTAATGGCTATGTGGACAGCCGCATGACCGAGCTGGAATCCTACTACGCAGATGGATTGCAGGAGGTCAAGCGCAAAAAGGCGCAGTTGAATCTGAACAAAAAGTAAGGATCCGCTGCCGATAGAGATAACAGATAATCCGTATGCAGGTGCATGCGGATTTTTTCTATTTTCTACAAAAATAAATGTTGCAATTGATGTAATATTATGTTATAATAGGGAATAGGAGGCGAATCAAATGCTGTTTATTTATATGGCAATGCTGGATTCAGAAGATGAGAAAGAAACGTTTGCGCAGATTTACAACACATACAGCCAGCCTATGTACCAGATCGCATACGCTGTGCTGCAGGATGTGCAGGAGGCGGAGGATGCAGTGCAGATCTCCTTTGAAAAGATCATTCTGCACATTGATAAATTTTTGGATACACCTTGCAGTAAAATGCGTAGTCTGATCGTAATTATAGTGCGGAATACCGCAGTGGATCTTATGCGGAAGCGACGCAGTATTCCCATGGATTTCGAGGACGAGGCTGTACAGACGGCACTGGATCTGACTGCCTGTGACGAAGACCATATGAACCGGGAAATGCTGGTGCATGCCATTGGGCAGTTGAAAGAAAAGTATGCGTCCGCATTGGAACTAAAATATTGGCATGGCTTTACCGAACGGGAAATTGCCGCTTTTCTGAATATCTCAGCAAAGGCAGCCAACTCCCGACTGGTGCGGGGACGGGTTATGCTTCGCAAATTGCTGGAACAGGAGGCGAACCAATTTGACAAATGAATCCTTGGAATCCATGCTGTATGATGCATTTGCTGAATATGCCGCACAGCAGGATGAAGTTCTGTTTGCACAGCAGGGGGACACACATGTTTTTTCCAGACGGTTTCAGAAGAACATGAAGCGGATGCTCCGAAAGTATCACATGGGAACATCCGTTCTACAGTCGGGATACACCAGTCGGCGCAGATGGCTGTCCGGGCTTATCGTATTGCTGATTGCGCTGGCGGCTGGTGCCTGCACTCTGCCGGAGGTGCAGGCAGAGATCATAGACCCATGCATCCAATGGTTCCGTACCCATGTGACTTTTTCCTTTACGGAGCATGCATCCACAGAATCTACGGGCTTTGATTCCGGGCTCCGCCCCGGTTATCTGCCGGAAGGATATACGCTTTACAATTCTGTGGAGGGTGAGGATTTTATCCGTCTGGATTATTCAAATGGGAAAGACCAACTTTATATAGACTACGGATTAAGTCAAGAGATCATAGTAGATGCTGAACATCGACATGCACATCCAGAATTCATCGACTCATTTCAGGGGCATTTGTGGTTGCAAGTGGATTCAGAACATGACAACGCATTACAGTGGGAGGATGACCAATATGTATTTGTTATCCTCGGAAACCTGGATGAGCAGGAATTGGTGAAAATTGCAGAAAGTTTTTATCACTAAGTGCATATTTTGCAGTTTTTTCTCCTTTTGAAACGTATTTATAATAGGCAGGTTGCCTGAGGTCTATTTTAGCAGAAAGGAGGGAAAACGATGAACAAGCAAAAGAAGCTGGTTATTCTGCTGACACTGGTGCTTTGTATCTTTATCATGCCCTTACAGGCATTTGCGGCTACAGGCAGAAATCACATAGTTGCGCCCCAGTGGGATAATACATCTACTGTCAATATGTCATTGAGATGCGCAAACTATAATGCACACTGTGATGTCAGGGTTCTTGGATACTCCGGTACAACAAAAATCACAGGCACAGTCAAGTTGCAGATGAGAATCGCAGGTATTTATTGTACACAGAAAACCTGGAATGTCAGTGCCAGTGGGCAGTCCCTGGTGTTTGAAGAAGACCAGCCACTTGCCATGAAGGGTATGTATCGGTTGGTTCTGGATGTGGATGTTACACGGAAGGGTACAACGGAGAATATCTGGCTCGATAAGGTTACCAGGTATAGTTAAGGCGATCCCGCACAAAGCATGTCTGAGGGCTTGACCTTCAGACAGAATCACAGGAAAAAGGCAGTATGCTTGTACGCATACTGCCTTTTGATCTATATGAAGGCGAAGGCAATGCCCGGAATGGGATCACCTCCAGTGCGTCACCGCACTCCACACCTGGCGAATGGACGGCTGACGCTTGGACAGATCAGCAGGAGGGAATGCCCATGCTGATGATTTCTGATTTTGTTCTTTTGCATCGTTCTGTTCCTTTCTGCTGATCCGCAGCGGTCTGCCTCTTTCTTTTGTTCACAGCTGTACGATGTGTCCCGTACTATCCTGTGCTTTTATCATAGCATAGAATTTTGGAAAAGGGAAGGGGTTCTTTTTGCATATTTCTGTCTTGTACTGTCGAATACCCCGGCTTTGTGTCTATGGCTTCTGTTTTTTTAAAAAGCAGAGGTGAAAGCAGCATCCCCGGTCGGAATTTGGCTCTAGGATCAGCTCACCACCCTGATCCTCCGTGATCCGCTTGGCAATGGAAAGCCCGATGCCTGTGCTGGCTTCGCTGAGGGCGCTGCTGTGCCGGTTGAATCGCTCAAACAGCGCCGCCCGCTCTGCCGGACTGATACCGGAGCCGTTATCCCGGATGGTCAGCTGCACGGTCATCGGTGTTTCTTCTCCGGTGATCTCCACTCGTCCGCCCTTGGTGTGCTCCAGCGCATTCTTTACCAGATTGGTCAAGGCTTCGGACAGCCAGGCAGGATCGTGCCACAGCAGTATTTCCTTGGGCACATTGCAAAAAAGCTCCGTATCCTGTTGGGCAGCTGTTTGCCGGAACCGCATCCACACCGAGCGGCAGGTGTCTCCCACAGGCAACAGGCGCAGGTTATATTCCACCACGCCGGCTTCCAATCGTGCCAGCTTCAGCTGATTGCTGATGAGCCATTCCATATGACTGAGTTCCTTGAGATTGGTTTGCAAAAAGCCGGTTTTCTTGTGCAGCGGCATGTCCGGATGCTCCAGCAGTAGTTCCAGATTCAGCTTGATGACGGATAGGGGTGTTTTCATCTGATGGGAGATGTCCTGCATGCGCTGCCGCAGCTGTTCCTTTTCCCGCTGCATTATCTGTTTGAAGTGCATGCAGGCATCATAGAGCCGCTGCAGCTCCAGTCCACACACCAGGAGATCCCCGTCCGGGATGCGCTTGCTCATCAAAGGTGCTTTCCCGGCGGATATGCCCCGGCAGTTAGCTGTCAACGCCTGCACCCCGAGCAGAATCCTGCTTTGCGCAAACATGGCAAGCAAGAAAAGCAGCAGGGGCGCAGTCATGCCGTAAAGCAGCAGATCTGTAAGAAGCTGTTTCCGGATAATCCGATATGTCTGATTGGTCTTAGGAGACGTATCCGTGATTCGCAACCCGTATGCGCCCAGCAGAGCTTCCCCTCGTGCCAGGTCTTCCGCTGTACGCTCCTCTAACATGGCAGAGCGGATCTGTTCCCTGGCTTCCGGCATGCTGCTTTCCAGCTTCCCGGCAATCTGTAATTGCTGCGTCTGCAGCAGGCGGACATTTTGCCTAGCCTGCTTTTCGGCAAGCGCCCATCCACCCAATGCACACAGCAGCATGCAAAGTAGACTGGCCGCTGTGAAGCGGCGGACTGACCGGTTAGAAAACATATTTAAGATTCGATCCATTGATATCCGATTCCTCTCACTGTTCGTATATGCTGTACTCCGTCTGCGTCCAGCTTTTCCCGCAGCCGCCGGATATGTACGGAAAGGGTGTTGTCATCCACATATTCACCATGCTGATCCCAGAGACAATTCAAAATCTGTTCCCGGGTCATCACTCTGCCGCTGTTGATTTGCAGGTACTGTACCAGCTTGCGTTCCGTGGCGGTGAGGGTATCCGGCAGCGGCGTATTGCCCTTGGAACGACGGATCTGCACCCGAATCCGGGCAATCAGCTCCCGGAGCCGGAAGGGCTTTGTAATGTAATCATCCGCCCCAAGCTCCAGCCCATGTACAATATCTGCCTCATCATCACGGGCGGTAAGAAACACCACCGGGCAGTTCTCTTTTTGACGGATCCTTTTGCAAAAATCATAGCCGCAGCCGTCTGGCAAGGATACATCCAGCAAAATCAGATCCACTCCCTGGCAGCTTTCCTCCGCTTGATCCAGGGTACGGGCATGCCGCACTGCGAACTGCTCCGCCTCCAGGGCGAAAATCAGGCTTTCCGCCATTGCCGTATCATCCTCCACCAACAGGATTTGATCCATATCGACGCCTCTCTTCTGTTTCGTTTGTTTCATTATATAATATTCAGAAAGATTTGTAAAGATGTCATGATTCGAGGGATTTCCTCTTGACAAAGCCACAGAAAGAGAGTAAAATTGAAAATGATTCTTAATTTGATTTTGGAGGGATCCTTTTGGAACGGAATGCAGGCTATCATACCCGGCAAAAGGCTATGATCTATCAATATATTCTGGACAACCGGCAGCGGCACATCACTGCTACGGATATTGCCAGTTTTCTTGCGGCTGAGGGCACACCTGTCGGTATTGCCACCATTTATCGCTATCTGGACAAGCTGGTGGAACAGGGGGAGATCCGGAAGTACATTATGGACGAAAAAAGCAGTGCCTGCTATCAGTATGTGGAGGAGCATACAACCTGCCCATTGCATTTTCACTTAAAATGTGTGCGATGCGGAAAGCTGATCCACACGGATTGCAGCTACCTGCAGCAGATTGATCGACACATCCTGGAGCATCACGGCTTTCATGTGGATCATTCCAAAACCGTATTTTATGGGGTGTGTCAGGAGTGCAGTCAGACAGAGGAGGATAAGAAGTGAAAAAATGGATGCTATGGCTCATGACCCTTTGTCTTGGTATAAGCATGCTGAGCGGATGCACCTGGCCGGGAGAGCAGTCCGATGGCACTCTGCATGTAGTGACCACTGTTTTCCCCAGCTATGATTTTACCCGACAGATTGCCGGGGACTATGCTCAAGTCACCATGCTGCTGACTCCCGGCGCAGAAAGCCATTCCTATGAGCCAACCCCGGCGGATGTGCTGCGGATCCAGCAGTGCGACCTGTTTGTGTATATCGGCGGAGAGTCCGAGGTCTGGGTGGAGGAGATCCTCCAGAGTCTGGAAGGGAAGAATATCCGGACCCTGCGGCTCTTTGATTGTGTTGCACCATTGGAGGAGGAAGAGATCGAGGGGGCTGACCAAGGGCACGAACATGAACATGCCCATGAGGAAGAAACGGAATATGACGAGCATATCTGGACAGCACCCCAGAATGCCCTTGCCATGTCGAAGGCAATTGCGGATTCCCTGGAAGCTGCGGATCCGGCCCATGCAGATGCATACCGGCAGAAGCTGGAGGCATACAGCAAGGAGCTGACGGAACTGGATGCCGACTTTTCCAGAACGGTTTCAGAGGGAAAGCGGCGGGAAATCGTGTTTGGTGACCGGTTTCCGTTCCGGTATTTTGCCCACGCCTACGAACTGGAGTACTATGCGGCATTTTCCGGATGCAGCAGCGAAACGGAAGCCAGCCCTGCTACCATGTCCTTTCTGATCCGACAGGTCAAGGAGGACAGGATCCCTCTGGTGTTCTACACAGAGTCCTCTAACCATAAGATTGCTGATCGGCTTGCAGAAGCTACCGGTGCAAAGACTGCGCTGTTTCATTCCTGCAACAATGTAAGCAAGGAAGAATTGGAGTCCGGTGCAACCTATGTATCTTTGATGCGGCAGAATCTTGATACACTGGAACATGCGCTGAATGACGAGTTAGGAGCATAACCATGAACGATTTTTACAGTATGCTGACACCGGAATTTCTCACGGTGATCCTGCTGCCAGCACTGATCGGCGGCATTGCAGTGACCCTTTGCTCCAGCCTGCTGGGGGTGAGTCTGGTACTCAAGCGGTATTCCATGATCGGGGACGGGCTGTCCCATGTGGGCTTTGGCGCCCTGTCCGTAGCAGCAGTCATGAATCTGGCACCTCTGAAGGTTGCGATTCCTGTGGTGATCCTGGCAGCGGTATTTCTTCTGCGGCTTTCGGAGCACTCCCAGCTGAAAGGGGATTCCGCCATTGCGATTTTCTCCACCTCCGCCCTTGCCATCGGCGTGCTGGTATCCTCCAAAGCCGGGCTGACCAATGACGTAAGCCACTATATGTTCGGCAGTATTCTTGCCATGAGCCGGGAGGATGTGCTGCTGAGCGTGGTGCTGTCTCTGCTGGTGATTGCCGCATACATGCTGCTGTATCACAAGATCTACGCCATTACCTTTGACGAGGATTTTGCAAAAGCCACCGGCACCAATGTACGGTTTTACAATCTGCTGCTGGCGGTGCTGACCGCTGTTACTGTGGTGCTTGGCATGATGATGATGGGGGCGCTGCTGATCTCCAGTCTGATTATTTTTCCTTCTGTTACCGCTATGCGAGTCTGCCGCAGCTTCCGGAGCGTGGTGATCTGTGCCGCTTTGGTATCGGTGGTCTGCTTCCTGTTCGGCTTTTTCCTGTCCCTGACCTTTGATACCGCACCGGGCGCAAGCGTTGTAGTGGCGAACCTGGTGGTATTCCTGCTCTTTACACTGATCGGCAGACTGCGCAGCGGCGGCAAAGCTACTGCTTGATCTGCTGTCTGCTGCCGTTCCAGATGCGGATCTGTTCCGTGTCGGGGACGGCAGTGCTTTGCGTTGGGGGCGTTTTGATGGGTCTGGGGGTATAGATCTTCATTGCAACCTCTTGTTCCTGCTTTTCATCCATGGTTATGCACTCCTTTTTATAAAAATGGCTTCAGCTCATTGACAAATGCCTGTTCATGCTCCAGGATCTTCTGTCCCTGGATCTGTAACTGTGCAGGCACCTTTTCACTGTGGTTCAGATGCTGTACCAGCTGGATGATGCCCATCTGGCTGCCCTGCATCATCATCTTTGCCAGCTTTTCGTCTGTCACATGGCATGCTGTCTTCCACCGGATCATCAGATCCATCCACAGTTTCAGCATGCAGCCCGGCTCAGTTGGCACATCATACAGTCCCTGGATCTGCTGGGTCAGTTGATCTTTCTGCTGCTGGTAATATTGCAGCTGTCTGTAAAGTGTCAGCTTAAAATGTTCATTTTTCGCCTTGGAGAGGATCCCACGAATCGCATCGGCGCCCAGTGCCGCATTGTAATAAAAGGCATTGAGCAGGGAAAGCATTTGCTTTTTCATAAAATTCCACATTCCTTCCGGTGTTGCCCTTGCTTTTTTGCTGTGCATTTGTTATACTAGTAGTGTATCATGTTTTGCGCCGTTTAAACATGGCGTTTCAAAGATCGGAGTCGGTTTTATGACCAATCAGAAAACCAGTTTATCCAAAGCCATGCTGCTGGGCGTTGGCAGTATGCTTTTGTCTGAAATTCTCTGCCTATTTGTGGCATTCAGCTGTGCCATGCTTGCAGTTTCCGTGCCTGCCGCCAAGTGGTTCAGTCTCCTTTGCACCACTGGGATTCATTTGGGGTTGATGGCAGATTATGCTGTTAAAATTGCAAAGCGGGATCGGGTGGAGGAACGCCGCTTTCAGCAGCCCCATCGGCAAAGCCGTCCCTTCTGGATGGCTCTTGCATCCATTTCGCCTCTGCTGCTGCTGTGGGTTCTGCTTCTTCTGTGTCGGATCGGTAGCTGGGGGGATTTCTTGCCGGCGTACCGGCTGCTCAATGCCCATTACTTTCAGCTTTTGAATTTGCTGACCGGATCCGGTACCCTGGCGGATGTGAGTCTGGGGCGTTTGTGCGTGATTCCTCTGTGCTTTCTGGTGACGTTTTTATGCATTGTGGCAGCCTACTGGGTGGGCTATTCTGGAAAATCCACAACGGACATGCAGTACGAGAGCTGATTGCTCAAAAAGATTGGAGAAGGCTTATGAAATTCCGGTTCAATTCTCATTATAATACCATTGCTGCCTATGTGGTACTGGTGTTTGCGGTCTGTCTGGCACTGGTGGCGGTGGTGTTTCGCTTCAGCACGCTGATGGCATATGTACACCGCCTGTTCAAGGTGATTGCGCCCATTACCTGGGGCATTGTGATCGCCTATCTGAGCACGCCGCTGCTGACCTTTTTTGAGAAATATCTGAAAAAGTGGATCAACCGGAAAAAGGAACATAATAAGCTGATCCGTGTGATTTCCATCTTCCTGTGTATGTCCATTCTGATCCTGTCCATCGTGGGCATCGTGTACGCTGTAATCCCGGAGATCATCAGCAGTATGAAAAACATCTTTACTTTGCTGCCGGATTATCTGAGCAATTTACAGCAGTATCTGACCAATCGGTTCAATTCCTTCATTCAGGATAATCCAGAGCTGGGGGAGAAGCTGACCAACAGCTTTACCAGCATGCAGGATATGCTGCTGGGACTGGCGGATGAATACAGTCCCAAGCTGGACAGTCTGCTGGACAAGGATGGCGTGGTGGCAAATGTAACCAGCAGCGCCTATGCATTTCTCATTACGCTGAAGGATTTTTGCCTGGGTCTGTTTGTTTCGGTGTATCTGCTGTACAGCAAGGAATTGTTCCTGGCGCAGATCAAAAAAGTGGTGCATGCGCTCTTTTCCAAGCGGCACTGTGTGTTCATTTTCCGCATCGCTTCCCGCACCAATTATACCTTCATGCATTTCTTCTCCGGTAAGGCAGTGGATTCCCTGATTATCGGCATGCTGTGCTTCATCATTCTCACCATCATGAAAATGCCTTATGTGCTGTTGATCTCCATTCTCGTAGGCGTTACCAATATGCTGCCCTTTTTCGGCCCCATTATCGGAGCCGTGCCCAGTGGTCTGCTGATCCTGCTGTCCGAGCCGGATCGAACGCTGGCGTTTGTAATTTTCATCATTCTGCTGCAACAGTTTGACGGTAACATTCTCGGTCCAAAGATCCTGGGCAATTCTCTGGGCTTGTCACCCTTCTGGATTATGTTTGCAATTTTCCTGGGCGGCGGCATGTTCAATTTCCTGGGGATGGTGGCATTTGTACCGCTGTTCGCCGTACTGTATGCCTTCTTCCGGGACAGCGTGAACCAGCGGCTTTCCAAAAAGCACCTACCTGTAGGCAGTGAAGCGTATATGTCTCCCGGCATGATCACTCGGGAAAATCCAAAGCCGGTGCCAGCTGAAAAGCCTGCGGATACTAAAAAACAAACGGAGGACAAACCACATGATACAACAGATTCAAAAGGAAATTGAACAGGTTAAACAAAAACTGGATGTGGCAATTATGGCACACAGCTACCAGGGGCATGAGATCCTGGAGGTAGCGGACGCAGTGGGGGACAGCTTTCAGCTGAGCAAGCAGGCACAGGCTTGCGGTCAGTCCAGAATCCTGCTGTGCGGCGTGCATTTTATGGCGGAAACCGCAAAGCTGCTTTCTCCGGAAAAGCAGGTATACCTTGCCCATCCAGGGGCGGTATGCCCTATGGCGGAGCAATTTACTCCGGAGCAGATTCTGGCGGAAAAGGAAAAGTATCCGGGTTGCAAGGTGGTGGCATATATCAACACCACAGCTGCATTAAAGGCGGTCAGCGATGTGTGCGTCACTTCCTCCTCTGCGGAGCAGATCGTCCGGAACATAGATGCGGAGGATATCCTCTTTATTCCCGACTGCAACCTGGGCAGTTATGTCCAGAGCCGGGTACCGGAAAAGCGGATTCACCTGCTTTCCGGTGGATGCCCGGTACATGCTTCCGTAGAGCCGGAGGATCTGGCTGCGGCACGGGTACTGCATCCGGGTGTGGAGATTCTGGTGCATCCGGAGTGCCGGAAGGAGGTCACTGCCGCAGCGGATTTTGCCGGTGCAACCTCTGCCATCATGGCGTATGCCAAGCAATCGGACAAGGATGCATTTATCATCGGCACCGAGATCAGCATCACGGAGCACTTACAGTATGCCTGCCCGGACAAGCAGTTTTATGATCTATCCAAAAAGCTGATCTGTCCGGATATGAAGCTGACCACGTTGATGGATGTGCTCCATACCCTACGACAGATCGCCGGGGATACCGCCCAGGAGATCCTGATCCCGCCGGAGATTCAGTCCGCCGCCCGGCATTCCATTGAAGAAATGCTTCGGCTGGGAAATTGAGCAGAAAATTGCATATAAAAAAACAGCCATCGGAAACCCGGTGGCTGGTTTCATTTATTTTACATGCTCTGCAAGGGGCGTAATGTTCTGATTCTTCACTGCCTGGGCAACCAGATTGGCAACCGCTTTGGCACCGGTTTCGGTGAAATGGGTCATATCCGTGCTGCCTTCCACTGCCGAGATCAGATGATAGGTATACGCCGTATCGTAGCCAATGGTGTTGTAATGCGCCACCATCAGGCTATTCAGGTCGATGCAGGGAATGTTATATTTTGCGGCAATATCCTTCATTGCCTGGCAGTAGTTCCCGTAGCTGTTGACGAATTTTCCGCCGGAGTATGCCTTCAGTCCAATGACGGTAGTCACCAGAATGGGAGTTGCGCCCTTGTCCAATGCTCCCTCCACATACTTTTCAATGTAGAACTCAAAGGAACCGTTAGTGGGATTTGTTGCCGAGCCGCATACCGGCGCATACCGCTCTGCGTTGGACGCAGCGGAGTCGTTGATGCCGAATTGAACCATCAGATAATCTCCGGCTTTGATCTCGCCCAGAATGGTATCCAACCTACCATTGTCATAAAAGCTCTTGGAGCTTCTGCCGGCAATGGCACGGTTGCTGACAGATACGCTGCTGTCGAGATAATCAGCCAGATATGCGCCCCAGCCCTGCTGCGGTGCGTAGCTTGCCCGATAGGTCTGGACGGTGGAATCTCCGGCAATGTATATAGTGGGATTGCTGCCGGCAGGCTGGGTCTCGGCGAGCTTTACATAGGTTTCCGCAATGGGCTCATCCGTCTGCTCCAGGGTGATATAGTCCATGTTGGGGCCGCCCTCTGCGGTATCGGATACTGCGGTAATGGAATTGATGCCTGCCTGCAGAGGCAGAACAATGCCTCTGTCCTGCCAGACGGTCCAAGCTCCCGTAGTGAGGAAATCCTGGCACCAACGGTCGGTGCCTCCGTTAACGCTGAGCATCATAGGCCGGTTATTGGCACTGCCGTTTGCGACCCGGAAGGTCACCAGATAATTGCCGGTCTTGGGCACAGAAACCCGGAAGGTCACGCTGCTGCCCAATTCATTGTTCAGATTCAGATAGGCATCAGCCGTGTAGCCTGCATTGATGGTTTCTGTAATACCCTGGGTGAAATCTGCTTTGATGGCATCATACCGGGCAATCTGTGCAGCCGGGATCTCCCGGATCATCCGGGCTGCATACTTTTGCAGCAGAACCAGGTCTGCAACCGTTGCACTGCCGTCATAGTTTACATCTGCTGCCAGTTCCATGGCTTTTGTGCCAAAGCCGCTGTTCAGCGCCTGCCGGAACAAGACAATATCCACACCGTTCAGAATCCCGTCATCGTTGAGATCCCCCTTGATGAGCGCCTTGACAGGTTCTGTGACAACCGGCAGGGAAGCTGCCTCCAGCTTCCAGCGCTGGGATGCAAGGCCGGTGTAAGTGGATTCAATCACATTTCCGCCGTTTGCTGTGGAACTGTCTGTGGGCATCAGTACGCTGTGCCCGTTGGTCACCTTTGTGCCGATCCGGAAAGTCCCATCCCCACAGTCGATGAATTTGTACAGCTGCGCATCAGAATGGGTGTTCTGATAAATGCCGATATTAGTACCGTCCTGGATTTTGCCGTAATCCACATCCAACAGGAAGGTGTTGCCGTCTCCCAGCATGGAATATATGTAGTAATAGCCATCATTCTGTCCGGAGGGTACCACCTTCCACAGATTATGCTGCTGTACGCCATTGGCACCCCACTGCTGCACATTGGCACCGTTTTCCGCCTTGCCCTCCTGCACCTCCAGATACAAGCCGCTGTTCACATTCTGAATCTGATAGGTGGTATTTGCCGGAAGCTCCGTTCCGGGCAGTTCCGAGATGGTGGAGAAGGACACGCTTTTTGCCACCAGTTCCGCCAGCACCGTTGCGCCGGCACGGTTTGGATGCAGGGTATCCGAATCAATATACAGGGTATCTGTAACAGTTTGCCCTACGGATTTACAGTGGTTGTAGAACAGCTTGAACAGGTCGATGCACTGCACATTCTGCTCGCTGGCAACCTGTTTGACGGTGCCGTTGAACCAGCGTCCGCTGTCCGCATTCAGCGCAGAGTTGGAGATGTCACCCTGACGTCCCTGCTGTGCAACCAGGATCACCGTAGCGCCCTTTGCTTTAGCCTGCTTGGTCATGGAGGTGAGGGCATTGTAGTATGCCTCCTGGTTGGAGTAGTTGGTATCGTTGATGCCGATGGAGATGAAATAGTAATCTCCCGGTTTGATGTATTTGAGAATGGCGTCAAACTGCCCGTAGTTCATAAACGCTTCTGCATACTGTCCGCCGGTCGCCATGTTCCGGACCTGGTACACATTGGTGTCAATGAACCGGGGGAAGATTTGCCCCCAGCCAGCCTGTGTGCTGGTCGCCAGAGGGTAGTAGTTGCAGACGGTAGAATCCCCGCAAAGCCAGATGGTAGGTTTCATCGTGGGATCGCTGGACAACTTGGTAATCTCCAGGGCACTGAGCGTGTAGGGATATCCATCCTTCCCGGCGGTACAGTTGATATTCAGTTGACCGTCCGTAATGGGGATCTGGAAGGTATCCGTTGCGTTGTTGCCCGTCAGATTCATTAGCTGGTACACGCCTTCTGCAGCTACACTGGTGCGGTTAGTATTGCCCAAAGTCACCGTAACCTGATACAGCCCGTTATCCAGATCTACGTCAAAGGTGTTGTCCGTAGAAACACCGGATGTTACGAATTGAACTGCATCGCTCAGTGCACCGCTGCCGGATGCGGTAACGTTTTTCATATTTCCCGGTGTCCGGAAGCCATAGCCTCGCTGCGCAGAATAGCTGGTGGATGCATCCACTCCGATGTATCCGTTTTCCGTACCGCCTGCACCAAAATCAAAGCGGTAGCTGCTGGGCGCTGCGGATACGGACTGGCTTTCACTGATGTCCGGCAGACCAGCCAAACAGGTGCATGCCATTGCCGCTGCAGACAGCATGCCCATCAGGCGTTTCAACCTGAACGTCATAATCATTCCCCCTTGTGTCGTTTGCATTCTAACCTTTTATAGATTGATTGTAACATTATATACACAGTCTGTCAATATATATAGTGCAATTAGAACAGAAATGTCATATAAATAGTACAAAAGCACAGCTGGAACGCCTACAAGGTTGACGGAGCCGTTTTCCTCTGCTATAATAATACTGAACGACAACACCGCACAAGCCTTGTTGGATGTTGCCTTAAAATGAGAAACCGGAGCGTGAAACCATGCGTCAGAATCATATCGCCCTGGCAGCGGCTGCTGTGCTGCTGACAGGCTGCGTAACGGGCTGCTCCTCTGCACAGCAAAGCAGTCAGACACCTATATCCACCACCGCAGAATCCTCCGCTCTGTCCGACTCGGACAGAGCGCTGATTGACCGTTCCCTGGCATCTATTGGGAATACCAGCCGAATCCGGGCTGCCATGGATCGAGCCAAAACCGGCAATGTGACCATCGGGTTTATTGGCGGTTCTATTACCGAGGGCATGACAGCAGGGGGGAACGACTGCTATGCAGCACGTACCCATCAGTATTTCCAGACGCAGTTCGCCGAAGGAAAGGAAGTACAGTACGTCAATGCTGGACTCAGCGGCACCTCCTCGGTACTGGGATTGCTCCGGGCACAGAAGGAATTGTTTCAGTATGCGCCGGATGTAATCTTCATTGAGTTTGCAGTCAATGACGCCCAGGATGCACAGCACCGCATTGCCTACGAAAGCCTGGTAAAGGAATGCTTGAATCAGCCACAGAAGCCGGCGGTGGTATTGCTGTTTACTGTGCTGAAGGACGGGTACTCCTGTCAGGAACAAATGGCACAGATCGGTGCAGCCTATGACCTGCCCATGATCAGTGTAGGAGACGCACTGAACCCGGCGTTCCAGTCCGGTGACATGCAGTGGAGCGAATACTCCGATGATACCTCTCATCCCAACAAATTCGGACATCAGCTTGTGGCATCCATGCTTTCCAATTACCTGGACAAAGCTGCAACTCAGCCTCCGACCGAGGAGAAGCTGCCGGAGACGCCGGTATTCGGAGATGGATACATGGGGGCAACCCTGCTGGATATGTCCGCAGTAGCCGTAACAGGATATGGCTCCTTTGAACCAAAAAGCTTTTCTATGCTGTTCGATCGGGGATTCGCTGCCAAAGCGGACGGTACAGCGCAGCCTCTGTGCTTTACGGTTACAGGAAAGAAGCTGTTTTTGGTGTATACCGCCCAGAACAGCGTAGATTGGGGCATTGCCGGTGTGTATGTAAACGGACGACTGGCAAGCACAATCACTGCTAACAGCAAGAACGGCTGGGGTGGTCCGGCAGTGGAACTTGCTTATGAAAGCGACACCCCGCAGGAATTACAAGTGCAGATCTCCATGCTGGCAGAGCAGGAATCCAAGCAGTTTCAGCTTCTTGGCGTTGGAGTGCAGTAAAAACGACACCACATAGGAAAAGCCGTACTTGCAGAGCATGCAGGTACGGCTTCTTTTTTACTTTGATGCAGCAGGAATGGTTTGCTGTTCCACTGGTTTTGGGGAATTGTTTTTCACGTCCTGGTTCATTTTGAATACGTCTGCCACATCGCTGATGGTGATATAGGCGGCAGGATCGATGTTATGGACGATGGTTTTCATCTTGCTGATCTGGAACCGGTTCAGTACAATATAGATCACGTTCCGGTCAGCTCCGGAATAAAAGCCCTTGGCGGAGAGGATGGTCATACCTTGTTCAAACTCCAGGGACAACGCCTTGCAGACTTCCTTTTGCTTGGCGGAAACGATCAACGCCGCCTTGGAACGATCCAGACCTTCTACGATAAAGTCCACGGTTTTTAGTGCCGCCATGTAGGTGACGATGGAATACAGGGGAAGGATCCAGCTGTGCATCACAAATCCGCAGACAATGTACAACAGAATGTTGTATGCCATGACGAAAGTACCTACGGTAATGCCCAAGCGTTTTGCAAAGATCACCGCCATGACTTCGATGCCGTCCATGGCGCCTCCGTACCGGATGGCAGTGCCACTGCCCAATCCGGATATCAGACCGCCGAACAGGGCGCAAAGCAGCAGATCCTCTCCGGCAAGGGGGGAGGCGATGCTCACATCCACCGGCAGAACGTCCGTGATGAGCCATGCTCCAAGGGAATAGATGGCGACGGAATAGATCGCATAGATCGTAAACGTGATCCCCTGTTTTTTCAGACCATACAGGAACAGAGGAACGTTCAGCAGGATCAGAAACACGGAAAGGCTCCAGGCATCCGGCGTGATCTGCGCAAGGAGCATAGAAGTACCGGAAATGCCGCTGTCGTATAATTTGACCGGCGACAGAAAAATCGTGACGCCAAAAGCGTTGATGATGCCTGCAATGGTCAGCATCAGAAAATTCCTTGGATTCAGGCGCTTTAGGGCGCGTTTGTACTTGAGCAGCTTGTGGGTTCTTTTCATGGACATCCTCCTATTCTGTCGGGGTGGATCGGTTTTGACAGCCGTCTTTGCGGTGCCGTTTTTACTTAAACATGTATTGCATGTAGCCGTTTTCACGCAGCCACGCTTCAGCCTGTGTCTGCTCCTGCTGCCGGAAGGATCGCTCCCGGAAACAGGGGATCAGGTGCATATCGCCGCAAAGCTCCTGAGCGATGGGCATCAGCACCTGTAGCTTTTCCTGCATGCTTAATCCGGACATGCTGATCTTCTGGTTGTTGTGCCAGAAGGAATCCCGGAAGGAATTCGGGTCAATATATACAACAGCGCTTGGGGTGTTGAGCATTACCGGCTGCAGCGCCTCCGCATTCCGATTCAGTGCATCATACAGAGAAAAGGTGTACATAGCACCGCCCCCTTGCTGGGAAGCGGTCTGGTGTACGCCGTTGAGCACCCGGATCAGCCCTTCTGCACGGTTCTGCTTACTCTGCACCGGACTGCCCAGCAACTCCAGATCCGTGTCATAAAAATGGGGATAATCCAGGTCAGTACAGAGGATATTCTGAAAGCCTGCCTGCATGATTTCAGCAGTCAGAGCTTGTAAGTATGCCGCTGCAGAATCAGAGAAGGGTGACATCCAGGGCTTGCCACCCTTTTCCGGCTTGTTGTCCAGCCACCTGCTGTATCCATCCTCCAGCAAAAATCCGGCGGTGGTATCATAAGTAGGATAGTAGGCATCATCCAGCAGAGAAAGCTGGGCAATGGCAGAAAGCTGGTGGCTTTGTATGCTTTCTGCAATTTCCCGGATGGTCAGTGTCGCATCCTTACATGCACCGCTGGCGACTGCACCCTTTACCTGGGATTGATACAGCAGGGCACCTCCCTCGATCTTCAAAGGCACGATCACACAGCATCCGGCGGGGATTTCCTGCAAAGCAGCCTCCAGCGACTCCGAGCTTTTCAAAGCGTTCTCCTTGAGAAACCGTCCCACATATTCAAAGGATTTCAGTCCGATATCCGCGGCAGGCACAGCTCCGGTCGTGGTAACAGACGTGGTGATTTCCGGCTCTGGTGCGGTTGTGGTCAGCGGAGCAGTTGTGGCTGCCTCCGTTGCAGTTTCAGAAGCAGGCTCTGTGACGGTCTGGGAGGAATCCGGCGTGGATTCTGCACCTCCCGTCCATTTGTGGAGCAATCGGCTCAATGGCTCGGCGGCAAGGTATCCTGCCACCACCAGCAGACCAATCATCAGCATGGTCAGTAAAACGGACAGAACCGAACGGAACCGGTGCTTTGTATGGAACATATTGCGCTGTCTGCCCCGGCGGGAGTAGACTTTGCGCCCTCTTGGATCTCTTCTCATGAATGGGTCTCCTTTGTGTTTCTTTTATCTTTTGTTCTTTGTTTCTTTCTCTATGTCACCAAGCCTGCTTGGTGTGAAGTTGTCTATATAATATTTGCGGCGTAAAGTGCCATACTTAATATGCCGATATAAAGCAGGATCGCCGGATACCCCCGGACGCTGGCAGGCACTCGGTCACTGGTCAGCTTTGGGTACACGGCTTTCAGCGTCCATGCGCCGATCACGAACCCCAACCCGGCAGTCAGTCCAAACCGCAGACTTGCGGACAGACTGCCGTTTTGCTCTGCATTCAGCAGCAGAGTGCCCAGTACGGCACAGTTGAAGGTACACAGGTGCACATATTTCCGAAACCGATAGAAGGTAGGTCTGCCTACTGCGTGAAGGAATACCAGCAGGAAAATGTACAGCACTGCCAGCACCAGAATATATGCCACCGGTCGGTAGGCAATATCCAAAGCCGGAAGCAGTCGGTTGACGCCATGGGTGATGCCGCAGCCCAGGGTGGTCAGAATGGTGACCATCAGACCGATTCCCACAAAATCCGTTTTGCTTTTTGCAGAAGCGGTAATGGTACTGATACCCAGCGCCTTTGTAAAGATCAGATTGGCTGTAATGGCAGTCAGGAGCATGGAAAGCAGATTGTTCATGCTGCACGCTCCTTTCTGCGGCGGAACAGGATCCGCAGCTTATGGAAGCATACTGTCAACAGTCCGGTCACAAGGAATCCGCCTGGGACAGTGGCAAGACCCGGCATAACATGGCGGAAGCCGGTCATATTGCCGAACATGGTTCCGTAGGCAAGCAGTTCCCGGATAAATCCCACCAATAGGGCTGCAAGATCAAAACCCAGAATATAGCACAGCAGGGTCACGAATAAGGTCACGCCATCCTGCCGGTTGAACAGAAATTCTGTTTGCGTGGTGATCAGACTGCTGACCGTCAGCAGTGGCAGGTAAATGCCCATCGCCTCAAACTCCAGGGGAAAGTATTCTGCGCATACCTGGGACAGGGGGACATACACCAGCGTCGCAATCAGACTGTATACTATAATACGAAGCCCATACACCAACCGCCGGGGCACAAAGGAGGAAAGCATCACGGAAATGAAGGACAGCATGGAGAACATCAGACACAACACCAGGGCATGCGCAAGGGTATCGGCACAGACGATAACCGGGCCGGCAATCAGTCCGCCGATAAGCACCGGATTTTTGTAAAAGAAGCCGTCATAGATGGTCTTTTTGCGTTTAGCGCTCATGCTGTTCCACCTCCTGTTCCCGATGGGTACGCCGGTATTGCTGCCGACGGCGGGCATATTCCATCTGCCAGCTTTGGGATTTCAGAAATTGTGCCAGCGGACTGAGCAGGATGGCAGTAATGACCACAGCATATTCGATTTCGGCGAAGGTGGTCAGATACATAGAAAGGATGGCTGCCAGAAAACCGTAGAGAATGCCCCCAAGGCTTTTCGGCGCAATCCGCTGATCCGCAATCAGGAATACGGCCCCGAACAGGGTCATATTGCAGCCCAGAAGCTTGATCATATAGTCAAAATCAGACCCCGCCAGCAGGCTCATGAGCAGATATTCCAACAGAAAGGTTACCAGCGTGGAAATGGCAACACTACGCCGGGCGATCAGAATGAAGACACCCACCGTCAGCAGCAGGATGCAGCCGGTTCCCATAGGACCGGGCAGTGCGCCCAGCAGCAGCTTGTCACTGAGATCTATCATTCGGTTGGCATGGAACTGGGCGGAGGCAGACATAGTGTATGCCGCATCGATCTGATTTCCGAGCGGCAATGCAGTATAGGGCTGGGGAAACTGAAGCAGCTCCGTGCCGAATGCCAGTATGGAAAATGTATAGCCGACAGCAGCAGGCGGAAACAGCAGATTTACTCTGCCGCCGAACAAGGCTTTTCCAATGATAATTGCTGCAAAACAGGTTATGATAAGCGTATCATAGCGCACAGATGCCGGCATCATCAGAGTCAGCGTCAATCCTGTATTGACTGCATCCAGATGGGCAGCCCGTATAGGCTGATTTCGTAGATGCAGACACACAGCGTCCAGAGCCAGACAGGTGCCGGATGCGATCAGCGCCAGGATCAGCACCCGGATGCCGTAATAATAACCGGAAAGAATGAGCAGCGCAAGCTGGACAAGAAACAGATCCAGCACAACGGCAGCTGCCGTTTTTCTATGCAATGGGAGCACCTCCTTGAATTTTATGTGAAAGGAACAGCCGTGTATGACCATGTATCGGATCAGCCCCACCGCCGTAAAGATTCATATGACCGGGGCGGAGCTGCGTGCTTACCGGGTCACCTTTGACCTGTTCGGACAAAATGAGCCGGCAGTCATGCGTCTGCTGGAGGATCTGGTGGCGGCTGCTGTCCGGCGCTTGGGAATTCCGCTGGCTGGCAGCAGGATCTGCGTCGAGGTTTTTGCACGCAGGGACGGCGGCTGTTATATTTACCTGTCCGCAGCGGATCGCACAGAGCAGACCGGAGCGGTACAGGATGTGATGCTGTATGAATTTGAGAAGATGGCGGATCTGATTCAATGCTGCCGGGGCTGTCTTGCTTGCTGGCCTGCCTGCGGACAAAGCGCCTGTTACCGCAATGCCGGACGGTACCGACTGGTACTGCGGGTGCCCCAGCCGGATCAGCAGCGGATCTGCATGCGGATGGGGGAATTTGCTGCACCGGCGCAAGCTACGCCCCAGCTTCTGGCACAGACCCTGGAACATTTCCAATGCGTCGCCTCCGGGGATGCTGTTACCCGGCTTGCGGGCTGGAGTCATCTCCCCGCAGCAGAGCCGCAGCCCGGAACGGATCCGCAGCCTGGAACAGATAGCTGCCGGTAACAAGCTCATTGGCTCCTGCCTGTCGGGCAATGGGTGCGGTCTGGTCGTTGATGCCCCCGTCTACCTGAATACAGAGTTTTGGATAGTCCCGGCGCAGCTGTCGAACCTTTTCCGTGGTATCGGGCAGATAGCTTTGTCCGCCAAAGCCAGGCTCTACGGTCATAACCAGCACCATATCCGCCAGGGACAGGTAGGGGATCACGTCCTCCACCGGTGTGCCCGGCTTGATGGCGATACCAGCCTGACGGCCTGTCTGTCGGATCGCTTCCAGAGTTGCCCGGGGATCACTGCTGCTTTCCAGGTGAAAAGTGATCCGGTCTGCTCCGGCTTTTGCAAATGCTGATACATACCGCAGGGGATCGGTGATCATCAGATGCACATCCAGAAACAGCTTTGTATGCCGCCGGATGGCGGAAAGCATGGGAATGCCAAAGGAAATGTTGGGAACAAAGACTCCGTCCATCACGTCGAAGTGTACCATATCGATCTGCCATGTGCGAAGCTTGTCCAGAGCCTCACCCAGGTGACAGATATCTGCGCCTAAAATGGATGCGGAAACAATCGTATTCACTTGAACCTCCAAAGAAACGGTTTCGGGCAAAGTCCGGGAAGCCTGTGCAAGGATCACAGACAGCAGATTGCCCAAATACCATAATCCACACTTATTTATATTATACAGCAAGCGGCAGCAAAGGTCAAGGTACAGTTGACGGTTTCCCACGGATGTGCTATACTTTTTTTGAAGCTGATCGGGAAAGGGCGGATGGGCATTGACCACAAAGGAACAGGTACGAATGGAACTGGAGCGTGCCGGCGGCGGATTTTTATCCGGCACTCAACTGGCACAGCAGCTTGGAGTAAGCCGGAACGCTGTCTGGAAAGCCGTGCAGACACTCCAGAAGGAAGGTGTACCCATGCAGGCTGTGTCCAACCGGGGCTATGCCATTCCTCCGGCAAAGGCGGGACTTTCTGCTCCGGGGATCTATGGACATCTGGCTGATCCCAAACGATATTTCCTGCATGTACACGACACCGTGACCTCTACAAATACCCTTCTGCGGGAGCTTGCCCAGCAGGATGCACCGGAGGGAACAGTGGTGCTTGCCAATGCACAGACTGCCGGACGTGGCAGATGCGGCAGAGTTTTTTACTCTCCCTGCCGTTCCGGCATTTACATGAGCCTGCTGCTACGGCCGAAGCTGCCGGTGGAGGAAACGCTGTTTATCACTGCGGCGGCAGCAGTTTCCGTAGCGGATGCCATTAACGCAGCTGCCGGTGTACGAACCCGAATCAAATGGGTGAATGATATCTACTTACAGGAGCGAAAGGTGTGCGGCATCCTGACCGAAGGTGCGCTGGATCTGGAGAATGGCATGCTCCGGTATGCAGTGCTGGGCATCGGCATCAATATCGCCCCGCCGGAGGATGGCTTTCCCCCGGAGCTGTCCGGCATTGCCGGATCCCTGTTTCCGGACGGGCAGGTGCCGGAGGGCTTTGCGGACAAGCTGGCAGCAGGGGTGCTTTCCGCTTTTGATGCCAGATACCGGGCGTTGCCCTCCCATGATTTTCTGACCAGGTACCGGGATCAATCCATGCTCACCGGCAGACAGGTGACGGTGGTGCAGGGGGAACGGGAGCAGGAGGCTCTGGTGCTTGGAATCGATGATGCCTGTCGGCTGCAGGTGCGGTATCCGGATGGCTCAGAAGCAGCACTTTCCTCCGGGGAGGTACGGATCCGTCCCCATCTTGGCGAAAAATGATTGCATTTTCCAAGTGCATCGTGTATAATAAAACAGTATGCAAATCCGGAGCAGAGGGGGGATACCATGCAGGAGCCGGAAAAGCGGATGCTCCGTTTAGAGGGCGTTGTGGATAAGGTTCTGTTCTTTAATGAACAGAACGGATATATTGTTCTGGAGCTGGAAACGGATCAGTCCATAGAAACCGTAGTGGGGGAGCTGGGAGAGATCGAAGACGGAGAGACCCTTCTGGTGGAGGGGGAGTATATCACCCACAGCAAGTTCGGCACACAGTTCAAGGCATCCTATTGTGAGCGAAAGCTGCCCAGTACGGCGGAGAATATCCGGAAGTACCTGTCCTCCGGCACCATTTCCGGCATCGGTCCCTCCCTTGCCAAGCGGATCGTGGACGTATTCGGGGATGAGACCCTGGAGGTCATGGAGCATCAGCCGGAAAAGCTGCGCACCATCAAGGGCATTTCGGAGAAGAAATGTCAGGAGATCGCCCGGGAGGTGCAGAAAATTTTTAGTCTGCGCACCCTGATGATCTACTTATCCCAGTATCACATTCCCGCCCGTTATGCGATGAAAGCCTTTCAGCAATGGGGTGTCAACAGCCGGGATGTGATTGATGGGAATCCCTATGCATTGTGCGGCGAGTTGGTGGGACTGCCTTTTCAGAAAGCGGAGGTGCTTGCCCGTTCGTTGCGGATCGCTCTGGATTCGGATCAGCGGATTCTGGCTGGTTTGCAGTATTTGCTGACCGAAAACACCTTCAGCGGACATACCTGTCTGCCCCTGGATAAGTTGCAGCCTCTTTCCTGCAAATATCTAGGCATTGGAGAACAGGACTTTTATGCCAACTACAATCAGGCTCTGGAGAATCAGCAGCTTTATGAGTACAAAAAGGGAGAACGGGAGTTTGTCTACCTGCCGGAATATTATATTGCCGAATCCTACATAGCGGATCGGATCAAAGTGATCCTGGAATTCAGTGCTCCGGAGGATTATGACTATGAGGCGCTGATCGACCTGGAGGAGCAGGAAAAGCAGATCAAATACGAATCCCTGCAGCGCAAGGCAATCACCACTGCCTTGTCCCGGGGACTGATGGTGCTGACCGGCGGCCCCGGCACCGGTAAGACCACCACACTGAACGCCATCATCTCCCTGTATGAAAAGCAGGGAAAGAAGGTGCTGATTGCCGCCCCCACCGGCAGAGCCGCCAAGCGGATCTCAGATCTGACCGGCTATGAGGCAAAGACCATTCACCGCTTGCTGGAGGTGCAGTTTGACAGCAACGAACGGCTCACCTTCAAGCACAATGAAAAGGATCCATTGGACTGCGAAGTGCTTGTGGTGGACGAAATGTCCATGGTGGATGTGCTGTTGTTTGAGCATCTGCTTCGGGCGCTGAAGCTGCACTGTCGTATCGTTCTGGTAGGGGACAGCGATCAGTTGCCTTCGGTAGGGGCTGGAAACCTGCTGCGGGATCTGATCGATGGAGGCTGCATCCCGGTAATCGCTTTGCAGGAGATCTTCCGGCAGGCGCAGCAAAGCTGCATTGTCACCAATGCTCACCGAATCGTCCGGGGTGAGGATCCGGATCTGATGCAAAAGCAGAACGATTTCTTCTTTTTGCAGCGATTGAAGCCGGAACCAGCCTGTGAACTGGTGATTTCTCTGTGCCGGGATCGTCTGCCAAAGGCGTATGGCTTTGATCCGCTGAATGACATTCAGGTCATCGCACCTGCCCGGAAGGGGACACTGGGCGTCATTGCTCTGAACCAGGCGTTACAGGAGGCGCTGAACCCAAAGAAAAAGAGCATGGCAGAGTGCAAGACGGCGCTGTACACCTTCCGGGTGGGGGACAAGGTGATGCAGACCCGGAACAATTACGATATCCTCTGGAAAAAGGACGGAGAGCAGGGTACCGGCATTTTCAACGGAGATATCGGGCGGATCCTGGAGATCAACCGGGCGCAGATGATGGCAACCATTGACTTTGACGGGCGGATCACACCGTATCCCCTGGATGTGCTGGATCAGCTGGAGCTTGCGTATGCCATTACGGTTCACAAAAGCCAGGGCAGTGAGTTTGAAGCGGTGGTGATCCCCATTCTGGGAGGCTTTGAAAAGCTGTACTACCGGAATCTGCTGTACACGGCAGTGACCCGGGCAAAGAAGCTGCTGATCCTGGTAGGCTCCCGGAAGAAGATCGAGGAAATGGTACATAATAACCGCAGGACGAACCGGTACTCCTGCCTGCGGCACATGCTGATGCAACATGAACAGGGAAGCAATTAAGGCGTGGCTCCTGGATCTGTTCTACCCGAACCGATGCGGCTGCTGTGGAGTATTCATTCCCTGGGATCAGCTGCTTTGTCCGGACTGTGCAGCGTCCCTTCAGCCGGTTCAGGTTTGTCCTCACTGCGGAAAGGTCCCTTGTAACGGGCAGGAAGCGCTGCCTTACTCCAGGGTGTATGCGGCATACGCCTATGCAGACCGGGCAAAGGACGGAATCCTTTCCCTCAAGCGGGGACATAATCTGAATTTTGCGATGCATCTGGGCAAGGTGCTGGGCAGTCAGATTCCGGCAGGCGCTTATGACTGCATCGTGCCGGTTCCCATGAGTCGGCAGCGGCTCCGGGAACGAGGGTACAATCAGGCGGAGCGCATCGGCGCAGCCATGGGGACATACTGCGGTCTGCCTGTGCGGAAGGATTGCCTGATCCAGCGACAGTCAAAGATCCGGCAGCATGAGCTGGGCGCAAAGGAACGGCAGGAGCATGCAAAGCTGTATGAAGCATCGGAACAGAGACTGGACGGTCTGCGGATCCTGCTGTGTGATGACGTGCTCACCACCGGCAGTACGGCACAGCGCTGTGCACAGCTTTTGCGGCAGATGGGTGCAGCGGATGTGGGATTTGCGGCAGGCTGCACCTCTATCAGGAAATGCCGTCCGGAGCATGACAGAAGCTATCAAGCAAAGGAGAAATGAACGTGGATATCGGCATCGATCTGGGTACTGCAAATATCGTTATGACCATGGGGAAACGGGGCGTGGTACTCAATGAGCCTTCTGTAATCGCCTTCCACAAGCGGACAGAACGGGTGGTCGCCATCGGACGGAAGGCATACAGCATGATCGGCAGAGCGCCGGATTACCTGGCAGTGGTGCGCCCTCTGAAGGACGGGGTGATCTCGGATGATGAACTGACCCAGTGTATGATCCGGGAATTCATCCTCAAGGTCAGCGGCAGGCAGCTGCTGAAGCCCCGGATCATTATCTGTGTTCCCTCCTTTATTACGGATGTGGAACGGCGTGCTGTTATGGAAGCTGCCCGAAGCGCCGGATCCCGGAAGGTGAATCTGATCCAGGAGCCGCTGGCCGCTATGCTTGGCGCTGGCGTCAGCATCGGTCAGGCAAACGGACATATGGTGGTGGATATCGGCGGTGGCACCACGGACATTGCAGTGGTGTCCATGAACGGCATCGTTGCCTCCCATTCCATCAAGGTGGCAGGAAACAAGCTGGATGAAGCCATTATTCGGTATGTATCCAACAAGTACAAGCTGATGATCGGGGATCGGACAGCGGAGGATGCCAAGATTCAGCTTACCAATCTGTATGATCCCAGCGAGGATGTGCGGATGACGGTGCGGGGCAAGAATCTGATGCGGGGTCTGCCGGATTCCGCAGAGCTGACAGAGGTAGAACTGTTTGAGGCTCTGGAGGAGGACGTGTTCGCCATTATCGAGGCAGTGCGTCATGTATTGGAGCGGACGCCTCCGGAGCTGATCGGGGATATTTACGACAATGGCATTCTCCTCACTGGTGGAGGTTCCTATCTGGGGGGGCTGGAAAAGCTCATCAGCCGAACGCTGGGGGTGAAATGCCATGTAGCAAAGGATGCAGAAACCTGTGTGGCAAAGGGAACGGCAAAGGCATTCCGGCGGCATGATGTGCTGCTGGATGGCTTTGAAAGCGTGACTTTGTTTAAGTGAGGTGCATATGGAGGAACAGAGCAAAAAGAAGCGGCGAAAAAAGCGGTTGGTGATCGGTGTGGCGGCAGTTTTGCTGCTGAGCGGTTATCTGTACTGGCAGGACAATGATCTGATGCAGACCGAATATACCTGCAATTCGCCGGATGTTCCGGCGGAATTTGACGGCTACCGGATTGTACAGGTTTCCGATCTGCACAATAAATGGTGCGGTAAGGATCAGAAGCGGCTGATAGAAGCCATTCGGGAGGAACAGCCGGATATCATTGTGCTGACCGGAGATATCATGGACGGCAATCATCCGAAGGTGGAGCCTGCCGCCCGATTCTGCGAGCTGGCTGTCAAAATAGCCCCGGTGTATTTTGTGCCCGGGAACCATGAGGCGATGGTGAAAACAGAATACAGGAGAGCCCTTTACGACCGGATGCATGCTTGCGGCGTGATCTTCATGATAGATCGCAATGTGGAACTGTCCCGGGAGGAAGCCGCAATCACTCTGACCGGATTGGAAAGCATCCGGAAGGCGGATTATTTTGCGTTGAAACAGATCTCTGACGCACAGACGGATTTTGTGGTGCTGCTGGAGCATAATCCAACGGATGCCAAAGCCTTTCTCCAGTCAGACGCAGATCTGACGCTTACCGGACACACCCACGGAGGGCAGTTCCGCCTTCCGCTGATCGGCGGCCTTTATGCACCGGATCAAGGGATCCTGCCGGAATACGATGGAGGCGCATTTTACGATGCAGGGCATATGCTCATCATCAACCGGGGCGTGGGAAACAGTGGATTTCCATTCCGGGTGGGCAACCGGCCGGAAATCGTAACCGTTACATTACACCGCACGGAAGGAGGCGAAACAACATGAACTGGATGCAGCTGATTACCGCAATGGACGCAGTCAAGACAGGGGATACCACCCCCATCGCATTGTACGCAGTGCTGGGAGGCGTAGCAGCAGTACTGATTATTCTTTGTCTGGTACTGAAAAAGAAGAAGTAGCCTAATTTCCCTCCGGCAGTGCATACATATGAAAGACCGGAGGTGATCGGATGCTGTACAGCTTTGCGGAATTGTGCCGCAAGGAAGTGATCGACGTGGAAAAGGGCGAAAAGCTGGGGTATGTGGACGATCTGGAATTCGATGCACAGACCGCTGCGGTTGCAGCCCTTGTGATCCACGGCAGGGAGCGCCTGTTTGGTCTGCTGGGCAGGGAACAGGATCTGATGATTCCCTTCCGCCAGATCCGGCTGATTGGTACAGACACCATTCTGGTGGTGCGTGAAGCGGAGCATGGAAGCACAGACAGTACAAAGTGTACAATGTCCAGGAGATTTCATATTGAAGATTTATTTAAATAGACAAGAGAAAATCTCTTGCATTAGTATGAAAAGTGTGATATAATATTTCAGTAATTCACACGCAGCTGTGAACGGGGGTTGGTGCCTTGCAAAAGGTTGTTCCCGACGGGAATCGGCTGCGGCGGGAAAATTTCAAAACCAATAGGAGGACTACACAATGGGCGTAGTATCAATGAAGCAGCTTCTTGAAGCTGGCGTACACTTTGGTCACCAGACAAGAAGATGGAACCCGAAAATGGCTCCGTACATTTTCACCGAAAGAAACGGCATCTACATCATCGACCTGCAGAAGACCGTAAAGAAGCTTGAGGAAGCTTACATGTTCGTTCGTGATCTGTCCGCTGAGGGCAAGAGCGTTCTGTTCGTAGGTACCAAGAAGCAGGCTGGTGATTCCGTAAAGGAAGAAGCGACCCGTGCCGGCGCTTACTATGTAAACGCACGTTGGCTGGGCGGTATGATGACTAACTTCAAGACCATCCAGAGAAGACTGCAGCGTCTGGAGCAGCTCCACGCAATGGAAGCTGACGGCACATTCAACCTGCTGCCGAAGAAGGAAGTTATCAAGCTGAACCTGGAGATCGAGAAGCTGGAAAAGTTCATGGGCGGTATCAAGAACATGAAGCAGCTGCCGGGCGCACTGTTCATTGTTGACCCCCGCAAGGAAAAGATCGCTGTTGCAGAAGCTAAGAAGCTGAACATTCCGATCGTTGCAATCGTAGATACCAACTGCGATCCGGATGAAGTAGATTATGTAATCCCCGGCAACGATGATGCAATCCGTGCTGTCAAGCTGATCGCCGGCACCATCGCAAACGCAATCATCGAGGGCAAGCAGGGTGCTGACAATGCGGCTGCTGAGGCTGCACAGGAAGCTCCGGCTGAAGCTGAGGCTGCTGCTGAATAAAGAATACTTTAAAACCCGGATATGTTGCGATATATTCGGGTTTTCTATACGAAGCTAAATCTGAAATGGAGGATTTCATAATGGCTAATTTTTCTGCTAAGGAAGTAAATGAACTGCGCAAAAGCACCGGCGTAGGCATCATGGACTGCAAGAAGGCTCTGATCGAGGCTGACGGTGATGTAGAAAAGGCAATCACCATTCTGCGTGAGAAGGGTCTGGCTACCCAGGCAAAGAAGGCTGGCAGAGTTGCCGCTGAGGGTCTGGTTGCTGCAATCGTAAACGAGGATCATTCCGTTGGTGCTATCGTTGAGGTGAACTCCGAGACCGACTTTGTTGCAAAGAATGCAGAATTCAAGGAATTTGTAAACAATGTTGCAAAGACTGTAATTGAGCAGAACCCTGCTGATCTGGATGCGCTGAACAATGCAAAGATGAGTGGTTCCGACAAGACCGTTGCAGAGTCCCTGCAGGATCTGTTCCTGAAGATCCGTGAGAATCTGCAGATTCGTCGGTTTGAGCGCCTGGAGGGCATTCTGGTTCCCTATGTACACGGCGACGGCAAGATCGGCGTATTGGTTCAGGTTGCATGTGAGGCTGGCGTAAAGCCTGAGGTTCTGACTGTTGCAAAGGACTGCGCACTGCAGATTGCTGCAATGAATCCGGCTTACTTGTGCAGAGAGGAAGTTCCGGCTTCCGTTCTGGACGAGGAGAAGAAGATTCTGCTGGCACAGATGGCTGAGGATCCGAAGATGGCTTCCAAGCCTGAGCAGGTTCGTGTAAAGATCGTAGAGGGTAAGGTTGGCAAGTACTACTCCGAGAACTGCCTGCTGGAACAGGATTTTGTCAAGGATTCTTCCATGAGTATCACCGAGTATGCAAACAGCATTGCAAAGACCATTGGTTCTGACATCAAGATCACCAAGTTCGTTCGTTACGAACGTGGCGAGGGCATCGAGAAGCGTGCAGACAACTTTGCTGACGAAGTTGCCAGCATGATCAAGTAATCGATAGGCTATATTCCATAAAGAGCACCGATGAAATTCGGTGTTCTTTATTTTTTTATGCGATTTTACTTTACAACGGGCAGGAAATAGTGTAAAATAAGATAGGGTGTGCTGGGTGAGATGGCGCATCCGGAACAGAATACGATAGAAGGGCATGATTGGAATGGAGCCGAAGTACAAACGGATTTTATTGAAGCTCAGCGGCGAGGCACTTGCCGGTGACAAGAAATTTGGATTGAATTATGATGTAATTACGGATATTTGCAGGAGTATCAAGAAGTGTGCGGATCTGGGTGTGCAGATCGGCATCGTGGTCGGCGGTGGTAACTTCTGGCGTGGCAGAGAAAGCGGCGGTATGGACCGGACCAGAGCGGATCATATGGGCATGCTGGCCACTACCATCAACGCACTGGCCATTGCAGATGTGCTGGAATCCCTGGGGGTTGAGGTTCGTGTGCAGACGGCGATCACCATGCAGCAGGTTGCTGAGCCTTATATCCGGAACCGGGCGATTCGCCACTTGGAAAAGCACAGGGTTGTGATCTTCGGATGCGGCACCGGCAATCCCTTCTTCTCTACGGATACAGCAGCAGCGCTCCGTGCCGTAGAGATCGAAGCCGAGGTATTCTTCAAGGCTACCATGGTGGATGGGGTATATGACAAGGATCCCCACCGCTACCCGGATGCCGTAAAGTACGAGACCCTCACCTACAGCGAGGTATTGGCAAAGGGACTGGCTGTTATGGACAGCACCGCAGCTACCCTGTGTAAGGATAACGGCATGTCCATGCTGGTATTTAATATGGAACGCCCTGACAACATCTATGACGCTATCATGGGTCAGGATGTGGGGACATTGATTAAGGAGAATTGATTATGAACGAACACATCAAGCTGGCAGAAGAAAAAATGGACAAGGCGCTGCAGCACCTTGCCGCTGAATTTGCTTCCATCCGTGCCGGACGTGCGAATCCGGGCATTCTCGATAAGGTAACTGTGGATTACTACGGCACGCCCACCCCTGTAAACCAGATGGCTGCTGTCACCGTATCCGAAGCACGGATCCTGCTGATCCAGCCCTGGGACGCTTCTATGATCAAGGCTATCAACAAGGCGCTCCTGGCTTCTGATATCGGCATCACACCTACGGATGACGGCAAGGTGATCCGCCTGGTATTCCCCCAGCTGACCGAAGACAGACGTAAGGAGATCTGCAAGTCCATCAAGAAGTATGGGGACGAGACAAAGGTTGCAGTGCGGAACGTGCGCCGGGATACCATGGAAAAGTTCAAGGCTATGAAGAAAAACAGCGAGATTACAGAGGACGAGTTGAAGGATGCAGAAAAGAAGATCCAGAACATTACGGATAAATTCTGCACACAGACCGATTCCATGGTTTCCGACAAGGAAAAGGAAGTTATGAGCCTGTAAGCCCAATAATAGAGAAACTGATTTGGAGACGATATGGCATTTTTATCAAAACAGACTGCGCCGACTCTGCCGCCGCCGGAAAAGCGTCCCCGGCACATCGGCTTTATTCTGGACGGAAACGGCAGATGGGCAAAGAAACGGGGACTGCCCCGGAAGCTTGGCCACCGTGAGGGCGCTAAGACATTCAAAACCATTGCCCGTTACTGTCGGAATCTGAACATTCCCTATATTTCCTTCTACGCCTTTTCCACGGAAAACTGGAAACGACCCAAGGATGAAGTGGACGCATTGATGAAGCTGTTCGACCAGTACATTGATGATGTGCGGGAATTTTTCGACCTGGAAACCAAGTTGATTTTCTTGGGGGATAAGGAACGGTTTACCCCGGAGCTGCGGGAAAAGATGCTTGCGGTGGAACGGGATACTGCCCACTTTGACAAAATGACGATGATGATCGCCATTAACTACGGGGGCAGGGATGAGATCGTCCATGCGGCAAAGCAGGTGGCACAGCTGGCAAAGGATGGTCAGTTGGATCCGGATACCTTGACGGAGGAGCAGTTTGCCCAGTACCTGTATACCGCCGGTGTGCCGGATGTGGATCTGCTGATCCGTCCCAGTGGAGAGCTTCGCCTGTCCAATTATATGATCTGGCAGTGCGCATACGCAGAATTTTATTTCACCAACGTGCTGTGGCCGGATTTTTCCCCGAAGGAACTGGATAAAGCACTGATCGACTTTGCCGGTCGGGGCAGAAGATTCGGAGGGGTGTGAGATGGGCATACGTCTGATCTCCTCCGCCGTGGCAAGCGCCATTGCCATTGGGGTTTTGTTGCTGCATCATACCATCGTATTCCCCATTGCCATTGCGGCGGTTTGCGTGATTCTGCTGTTTGAATTGTTCCGGGCTGGAGGGTGCCTGAAATTCCGGCTGCCTGCCGGGGTGGCATTTCTGTACGGCATGGGTCTGCCCTTTCTGGTATACTTCGATCAAACGCCCTTTCGCCCGCTGGTGGCAGTCTCTGTCTGCATTTTGCTGTTGCTCAGCTATATTCTGCTGCACGAACGCATGAGCCTGTTTCATGCACTGCTGATGGTATTCGGCACCCTGCTGATCCCATACTCCATGTGTTGCTGCATTACGCTGAACGAAAAGGACGGCATTCATGGCATTATTTATGTGGTTATGGCGTTGTGCGGTGCCTGGCTTGCGGATTCCGGCGCATATTTTGTAGGGACCTTCTGCGGCAAACACAAGCTATGCCCACAGATCAGTCCCAAGAAAACGATAGAAGGCTTCATTGGCGGTGTTGTCACCAATGGCATTCTGTTTATCGCCTTTGCAGCAGTTTACAGCCGGATCATGGCTGCCCGGGGAGACATATTCACAGTGCATTATGTAACCGTGTGCCTGCTGGGTATGGCATGTGCTTTGATCGGAACGGTGGGGGATCTGACCGCTTCTCTGATTAAGCGGCACTTTCAGATCAAAGACTATGGCAACATTATGCCGGGGCATGGGGGACTTTTGGATCGGTTCGACAGTGTATTGCTTGTGGTACCGTTTTTCTGCGCTGTGCTCCAGCTAACACCCTTGTATAGTTTTTAAACATAAGGGGCTATTTTCCATTGCGGGGTAGCCTCTTTTTCCCGTGTTAACGGGTATCTTCATTGGAGGGATGGACATGAAATCAGTCGCATTACTGGGCAGTACCGGTTCCATCGGTACCCAGGCATTGGAGGTTGCCCGGCAGCATAAACTGAACATAACCGCATTGGCTGCCCACAGCAGCGTGGAGAAACTGGAACAGCAGGCAAGAGAATTTTCTCCCCTGTGTGTTTGCATCTACAACGAAAGGCACTATTCTGACCTGAAGCAGAGGCTTGCGGATACCAGCATCCGGGTTCTGTCCGGTATGGATGGGTTGTGCGAGATCGCACAGCAGAAGGAAGCGGACATCTTTCTCAATTCCGTGGTGGGTATGGTGGGACTGTTGCCTACACTGACCGCCATCGAAGCAGGGAAACCCATCGCCCTTGCCAACAAGGAAACTCTGGTTGCAGGCGGTGCACTGGTCATGGAGGCTGCAAAGCGGAAGCATGTACCCATCTATCCGGTGGATAGTGAACATTCCGCTATTTTTCAGTGTTTGCAGGGAAATCAGCGTTCCCAGCTGCGGAAGATCATCCTCACTGCCTCTGGGGGACCATTTTTCGGAAAGACCCGGGCGGAACTGGAGCATGTAAGCATTGCGCAAGCGCTGAATCACCCGAACTGGAGTATGGGCAGCAAGATCACCATTGACTCCGCCACCTTGATGAACAAGGGGCTGGAGTTTATTGAGGCCAAGTGGCTGTTCGATTTGCAGCCGGATCAGATCGAGATCGTGGTACATCGGCAAAGCGTGGTGCATTCCGCAGTGGAGTATCAGGATTACTCGGTGATTGCACAGCTTGGTGTGCCGGATATGAAAATCCCGATCCAGTATGCTCTGCTGTATCCGGATCGGATGCCTTGCCCCACAAAGCCCCTGTCTTTAACGGATTACGGCACGCTGACCTTTGCAAAACCGGATCTGGAAACCTTTGATTGCCTGCGCACCTGTATTGACGCCATCACCAAGGGCGGCGCATATCCCTGCATTGCCAACGGTGCCAATGAAGCGGCTGTGGCACATTTCCTGGCAGGGGAGATTCCCTTCCTGCGGATCGGCGAACTGGTTGCAGCTGCTGTTGCCCATTTCCCCTTTATGCAGCTGAACTGCTATGAAGATGTCATGCAGGCAGATGCACAGGCTCGGGCATTTGTGGAAGAAAATCTGTTGTGATTCTCCGGGCAGCATGATACAAAGCATGAAAGATGGCACTGCACACATTGAGAAAGGTGTATTATGGTAAAGATCATCCTTGCAATTTTCATTCTGGGCGTGATTGTGGCGCTCCACGAATTCGGACACTTTATTGTTGCCAAACTCTGCGGCATCCGGGTCAACCAGTTTGCCATTGGCATGGGTCCGGCGATTCTGAAAAAACAGTGGGGCGAAACCGAGTATTCCCTCCGGCTGCTGCCAATCGGCGGTTTTTGCGCCATGGAAGGGGAGGACGCGGACAGCGAGGACTCCCGGGCGTTCGGCAAAAAAAGCGTACCCCGGCGTATGGCGGTTGTGGTTGCAGGTGCGACCATGAACATCCTGCTCGGGTTTGTGCTGCTGATTATTACCACCAGCATGGGTGATGCCATTACCACCACAACCATCAGCCGCTTTCATGCGGACGAAAATGGAAATTCCACTTCCTCCAGTGAAAGCTGCGGTTTGCAGGTGAATGATACCATTGTCCGGATCAACGGCATGCGGATCCTGACGGATACGGATCTTTCCTATAAACTGCAATACACCAACGAAAACGATTTTACAGTGGATGTGCGCCGGAACGGGGAGATTGTGACCCTGGAGCATGTGCGCTTTGAGGATACTGCAACCACCGGCAGGCTGGACTTCTGGGTATACGGTCAGAAAACTACCGTTGGCAACGTGCTTGCCTACGCAGCAAAGGACACCGTGTCCATTGCCCGGATGACCTGGGTGGGACTGCTGGATCTGATCCGTGGAAACGTGGGATTCCACGATATGTCCGGACCGGTAGGCATCGTCAACGCCATTGGAGAGGCTGCTACCATCGGGGAAACCCTCCGGGAGCATGTTATGTCCCTGTTGGCACTGTCCACCCTTGTGACCATCAATCTGGGATTCTGTAATCTGCTGCCTTTACCGGCACTGGATGGGGGAAGACTGGTATTTCTCATCATTGAAGCCATCCGCCGCAAGCCTGTCAAGCCAGAGCATGAGGGCATGGTACATTTGGTAGGCATGGCACTGCTGATGTTGTTGATGCTGGCAGTGACCTATAACGACATTGCAAAACTGATTTGATAAAGGAGAAAAATCATGCGAACAATAAAACCGGTAAAAGTAGGGGATTGCCTGTTGGACGGCAAGCATATTTATATCCAGTCCATGCTGAACCGACGTTCCGATGATATTGCAGGCAGCGTGGAACAGGCGCTTGCCCTGGAACAGGCAGGCTGTGAAATTGTCCGTGCAGCCATTCCGGATATGGACGCAGTCCGGCTGGTGGGAGCGCTGAAGGAAAAACTGCGCATTCCACTGGTGGCGGACATCCACTTTGACTACCGACTTGCCATTGAAGCCGCCGCCGCTGGCGTGGATAAGATCCGGATCAATCCGGGCAACATTGGGGATATGGATCGGGTCAGACAGGTGGTAGAAGCCTGCAAATCCCGGCAGATTCCCATCCGCATCGGGGTCAACTCCGGTTCTCTGGAAAAGGAGCTTTTAGCAAAGTACGGAGCACCTACTCCGGAGGCGCTGGTGGAAAGCGCACTGGGGCATGTGGCGATCCTGAACCGGTTCGATTTTGACGATATCGTGATCTCCATCAAATCCTCCGATGTACCCACCATGATCCGGGCATACCGGCTGGCGGCACAGAAATGTCCTTATCCGCTGCACCTTGGGGTCACGGAAGCGGGCACGGAGCGCATGGGGCTGATCAAATCTGCCATTGGCATCGGCGCTTTGCTGGCGGATGACATCGGGGAAACCATCCGGGTTTCTCTGACGGATGATCCCATCAAGGAAATTGCTGCTGCCCGGGATATTCTCAAGGGCGTGGGCAAGCGGAAGGGTGTACAGATCGTATCCTGTCCCACATGCGGCAGAACCCGGATCGACCTGGTGAAAGCGGCAAAGGAAGTGGAAGCCGCTGTGGCAAACCTGGACAAGGACATTAAGATCGCAGTCATGGGGTGCATCGTCAATGGTCCGGGAGAAGCTCGTGAGGCTGATATCGGCGTGGCAGGCGGCGACGGCTGCGCCGTGATCTTCAAAAAGGATCAGTGCCTGCGCAAGATTCCGGAATCGGAGATCGTGCCGGAACTGTTAAAGGAAATCGAAAAGCTGTAAGGTGATTGCATGGAATTGAAACTGGCTGACTTTTTGGCGGATCTGGCACCGGAACTGCCGGCTGCCGCACTGGAAGGTATGCTCTACCGTCTGACCTATACGGAAAATCGCACGGAAATGACCTTTCATGTGCGGTACGACCAGGTTCTGGATGCAGAAACCATGTTTGCCTTTGAAACGGCACTGGAGCATCGGCTGTCCCTGTCCCGGGTGACCCTTGCCTGCCGGTATGCGCCGGAGCTGTTCACCCTGGAAACAAGCTATTCATCACTGATTTCCCAGCTGAAACGGCGCATGTCCGTGCTCAATGGCTTTCTGGATCATGCCGGAGTGAAACGGGAGGCGGACAAGCTTGCCATTTCTCTGGTGCATGGGGGACGGGAGATCCTGGAGCAAGCCGGATTCTGCCGGGCTTTGAGCATGCTGATTCAGGAGCAGTACGGCTTGCAGCTTCTGGTAGAGCTGTCCGGAGAGAACGCTCCCCCTGCCACCCAGCATGAGGAACTGATCGCAAAGGTTGCAGCAGCCATTCCTCAGCACCGGGATCAACTCACTGCGCCTGCATCCGGCAGTACCGGGAAAGCAGCAGCTCCCAAGGTGGTTGCTGCCAATGCGGCGCTGCTGCATCTGCCCTTTGAGGTCGAAGAAGGCTCTGCCCTGGTGATCCGGGGCGGCACCATCAAGGAACAGCCCATTTCCCTCCAGGAGGCTACCGGCAGACTGGATACCAAGGTGGTGGTATGGGGAGATATTTTCGACATACCAGACCGGAAAGAGGTCAAAAACGGACAGAAAACCATTCTCAGCTATTACATCACCGACTATACCGGCTCCATTATGCTGAAAATGTTCATTGACACTAAAAAGCTGTCCGAAGCAGCATACGACAAGCTGAAAAACGGCTGCACGGTAGTTGCAAAGGGGAATATTGAGTTCGATACCTTTAATAAGGACATCACCATGATGCCCATGGATCTGATGCTGGTGAAGCGGAAGATCCGCATGGACAATGCACCGAAAAAGCGGGTGGAGCTGCACATGCATACTACCATGTCCGCCATGGACGCTGTCAGTTCTGCATCCGATCTCATCGCCCGTGCCCAGGCGTGGGGACATCACGCCATTGCCATTACGGATCACGGAGTAGCTCAGGCGTTCCCGGAAGCCATGAACGCCATCGGCAAAGCGAAGGATTTTAAGGTGATCTACGGCTGTGAGGCGTATGTGGTTAACGACATTGCGGAGCGGAAGATTCTCATCGGAGAAACCGACAAGACCGTCAACGACACTATCATTATTTTTGATGTGGAAACCACGGGACTCAGTGCGGAACGGGATCGGCTCACGGAGATCGGTGCCATCAAGGTCAAGAATATGCGGGTGGCGGACTCCTTCCACACCTATGTGAACCCGGAACGTCCCATTCCTCCGGAAATCACGGATCTGACCGGAATTCATGAGGGCATGGTGGCGGACGCTCCAAAGGCACCCCAGGCGCTGAAAGAATTTTTCGCCTTCTGCGGAGAGGATCCGGTGCTGGTTGCCCACAACGCCCGGTTCGATACCAGCTTTATTGATGCGGCTGCAGGCAGGGCAGGGCAGCAGTACGCTTATGCTTACATAGACAGTCTGGTGCTGTGTCAGGCTATGCTGCCGGATCTTGCAAAGCATAAGCTGAACGTTGTGGCAAAGCACCTGAAGCTGGGGAAGTTTGACCATCACCGGGCAGACAACGACGCTATGATGCTTGCAAAGATCTATCTGGAACTTGTGGGACGACTGATCACGGAAAAAAAGCTGGAGTATTTGTCGGAGCTGAACACCAAGGTACAGAAGATCGATGCAAGGAAGCTGAAATCCTTCCACCAGATCATTCTGGCGAAGAACCAGACCGGACTGAAAAATCTGTACCGGCTGATCTCCTACGGACACATTGACTGCTTCTACAAAAAGCCTTTGATGCCAAAGTCCCAGCTGCTTAAGTACCATGAGGGATTGCTGTTCGGCAGTGCCTGTGAGGCGGGGGAACTGTTCCGTGCCATGGTGGACGGCAGACCCTATGCGGAATTGCTGGAGCTTGCGAAATTTTATGATTATCTGGAAATCCAGCCTCTGGGAAACAATGCTTTCATGCTCCGGAATGGTACGGCAGAATCTGAAGACGATCTGAAAAACTGGAACCGGATGATCTGTAAGATCGGGGACGATCTGGGATTGCCCGTAGTCGCCACCTGTGACGTGCATTTCATGGATCCAAAGGACGGAAAATACCGGCAGATTTTGATGGCTGGCAACGGCTTTAAGGATGCGGACCAGCAGGCACCCTTGTATCTGCGCACCACTGATGAAATGCTGGAGGAATTCTCCTACCTGGGACAGGAAAAGGCATACGAGGTAGTGGTGGAAAACACAAACCGGATCGCCGATCTCATTGATTTTGTACGCCCCATCCCCAAGGGCACCTTTACCCCGAATATCGAAGGGGCGGAGGAGGATCTGACCCGGATCACCAACAACCGGGCAAGGGAAATCTACGGGGATCCCCTGCCGGAGATTGTGGCAAAGCGGCTGGATCGGGAGCTGTCCTCCATCATTAAGCATGGCTTTTCCGTGCTGTACATCATTGCACAGAAGCTGGTTTCCAACTCGGAGGAGCATGGTTATCTGGTGGGATCCCGTGGATCCGTTGGTTCCTCCTTTGTGGCATCCATGGCAGGCATCTCGGAGGTCAACCCGCTGGCACCTCACTATGTATGCCCCAAATGCAAGCACAGCGAATTTATCACAGACGGCAGCTATGGCTCCGGTTTTGATCTGCCGGCAAAGAACTGTCCCAACTGCGGCATTGAAATGCGCCGGGATGGTCATGATATTCCCTTTGAAACCTTCCTGGGCTTTGACGGAGACAAGGCACCGGATATTGATCTGAATTTCTCCGGCGAGTATCAATCCTCTGCCCACCGGTATACGGAGGAGCTGTTTGGCAGAGCCAACGTGTTCAAGGCGGGTACCATCAGTACCGTAGCGGAGAAAACCGCATTCGGATACGCCAAGCATTTCCTGGAGGATCGGAATGAATCCCAGAATCCGGCAGAAGAAAACCGGCTTGCCAAGGGCTGTACCGGCGTAAAGCGCACCACCGGACAGCATCCGGGAGGCATGGTGGTTGTGCCCTCCGACTATGATGTATACGACTTTACTCCGGTACAGCATCCGGCGGACAGTGCGGATTCCGACGTCATCACAACCCACTTCGACTTCCACAGCCTGCATGATACCATTCTGAAGCTGGACGAGCTGGGACATGTGGTGCCCACCCTGTACAAGCATCTGGAGGATCTGACCGGCATCAAGATTGCGGACGTTCCCACTACAGATCCGGACGTGATCCGCATGTGTACGGACGTATCCGTGCTTGGAGTCACCAAAGAGGATATTTATTGTCCTACCGGCAGTTTGGGCATCCCGGAGATGGGCACCAATTTCACCATCGGCATGCTGATGGACGCAAAGCCGACCAAGTTCAGCGACTTTTTGCAGATTTCCGGTCTGTCCCATGGTACAGATGTATGGCTGGGCAACGCAAAGGATCTGATCGAGAACAAGACCTGTACCATTTCGGAGGTAATCGGTACCCGAGACAGCATCATGACCTATCTGCTATATAAGGGGGTCGAGCCCAAGCAGGCGTTCCAGATCATGGAGGACACCCGTAAGGGTAAGGCACCGAAAACCTTTACCCCGGAGCGGATCCAGATGCTGAAGGATCACAACGTACCCCAGTGGTACATAGACAGCTGTTTGAAGATTAAGTACATGTTCCCCAAGGCTCATGCGGCAGCCTATGTTATCGCAGCCATCAAGCTGGGCTGGTTCAAGCTCCATAAGCCACTGGAATTTTACTCCACCTATTTTACTGTCCGTGGCGGAGATTTTGATGCGGATCTGGCAGTCCGGGGCATTGCTGCCGTCCGGAACCGAATTGAGGAGTTGCGTGCCCTTGGAAATGACCGGAGCAAGAAGGAAAACGACCTGTATGATATCCTGCTGATCGTCAACGAAATGATGTCCAGAGGGTATGAGTTCCTGCCCATCGATCTGTATAAATCCCATGCAGTGAAGTACCTGATTGAGGACGGAAAGATCCGGATTCCTTTTGGTGCGTTGTCTGGCGTGGGAGAAGCAGCGGCTATGAGCCTGTATGAGACCGCACAGGCACGGGATTTTGTATCCATCGAGGAGTTCCAGAACAAGTGCGGTGCGTCAAAAACCATAGTGGATACCCTGGAAAGCATCGGCGCTTTGGGCGCATTGCCGAAATCCAGTCAGATGACGCTGTTCTAACTTGACTTTTTTATAATACTATGCTAACATGTTAGCATAGTAAAGTGATGAAAGGAGTGCGGCAGCAGCCGCAGGCAGCCATGAGATACTACGATTTGATTACCCCGGAGGGCACCAAGGATTATTTGTTTACCGAATGCGCACAGCGCCGCAGCGTGGAGCACCGGATCGAACAGATTTTCAGAAGCCGGGGATTTTCTGAGGTCATCACACCGGTTCTGGAGTTTTTTGATGTATTCAGTCACAAGTCCGCATACTTCCCCCAGGAGCAGATGTATAAATTTGCGGACAGCAAAGGGCGGCTGTTGGTGATCCGCCCGGATTCCACCATGCCGATCGCCCGGGTGGTTGCAACCCGGCTGAAGGATGCGCCCCTGCCTCTGCGGCTGTACTACAACCAGTGTGTATACGCCAACACGCCCCAGCTGAAGGGACGCAGTGACCAGGTTGCCCAGACCGGCATTGAGCTGATCGGTTCGGATTCCAAGCTGGCGGATCTGGAAGTGATCTCCACCGCTCTGGAGGTGCTGGAGGCTTGTGCCTACGACACCTTCTCCCTGGAGCTTGGGGATATTGCCGTATTCAAGGAATTGATGAATCAGCTGCACACGGACGAGGAAACCCAGGAGCAGATCCGCAGTCTGATTGAATTCAAGAACTATCCTGCCCTCAATGACCTGTTGGATACCATCGGGGACAGCGAAACAGTCCGGGCAGTGAAGATGCTGCCCCGTCTGTTTGGCGGCGAGGAGGTTTTTGAAAAGGCTGCCCGGTACTTCAAGGGTGAGAAGATGCAGGCTATTCTGGACAATCTCCGCAGCGTGTATGAGGATGCAGTCCGGCTGTGCGAGAACGGCAAGGTGACCATTGACCTGGGTATGGTCAACCGGACGGACTACTACACCGGCATCATCATCAAGGGCTATTTGTCCGGCTATGGGGACGAGGTATTGTCCGGCGGACGGTATGACAAACTGATCGCAGAGTTTGGCTATGACGTACCGGCAACCGGCTTTGCAGTGCATGTGGACGCCATTTCCCAGGTATATGCAAAGCATGATCCCCAGGTACCTGTACATAGTGATGTGCTGATTTTTGCCGGAGAAGGCTGTGCGGCACAGGCAATCTGCCGGGCAAAGAAGCTCCGGGCGGAAGGTCTGATTGTGGAGCTTGCGATGCAGGATACGGTGGAGGATGCAAGAGCCTATGCACGGCAGCGGGGCATTGCCAAGCTGGTAATCATCAACGACGAAGCAGCAACGGAAATCATTTCCGGCTGATGGTATAAAGGAGAGACGGAAATGGAAAAACCATTGCGCATTGCCCTGACCAAGGGCAGACTGGAAAAGGACACGATCGGGCTGCTGGAATCTCTGGGCTTTGACTGTACCGCAGTCCGGGAAAAGGGAAGAAAGCTGATTCTGCCGATCCGGGACGCAAACCTGGAAGTGGTACTTGCCAAGGCGGCGGACGTGATTACCTATGTAGAGCATGGCGTGTGCGATATGGGTGTGGTCGGCAAGGATACCATTATGGAAATGAACGGAAAGTTCTACGAACTGGTGGATCTGGGCTTCGGCAAGTGTAAATTCGCCCTTGCCGGCAAAAAGGGAGACGATTTTTACGCCGGCATCGGGGTCAAGACCATCGCCACAAAGTATCCAAATGTAGCAAGAGCCTTTTTTGAAGCCAAGGGTATGGACGTAGAAATCGTCAAGATCGAAGGCTCCGTGGAGCTGGCACCCCTGCTGGATCTTGCCAACGGCATTGTGGATATCGTAGAAACCGGATCAACCCTGCGGGAAAATGGGCTGGAGGTCTTTGAGGATGTGGCACCCATTTCTGCCCGGTTGATCGTGAATACGGTAAGCTTAAAGCTGCGGCAGGCGCAGATCGAGTCCCTGATCGAAAAGATCGAAGCACAGCTGAACAAATAGGAGGACAAAGCCATGATGAAGAAGATTTATGCCAACGGCACCGACGAGAAGGCATTTCTGGAGCAGCTTGCAAAGCGTACCGGCGAAACAGATAAGCGGGTAAGCCAGATCGTAACGGAAATCATCGAAACCGTCCGGGCAGGCGGCGATCAGGCTGTACAAAAGTATACCAAGCAGTTTGACGGGGAACTGCCCCAATATTATGAGGTGCCCCAGGAGGTCATTGAGGATGCGCTGAACGAGGCGGATGAGGATTTTGTCAATGCACTGCTGGATGCCATGGAAAATATTGCAGATTTCCACAACCGGCAGCGTGAAAACAGCTTCGTCAACGCCTTGCCCAACGGGGTTTTGCTGGGGCAGCGAATCCGGGGTCTGAAGCGTGTGGGTCTGTATGTACCCGGCGGCACGGCAGCATATCCCTCTAGTGTTTTGATGAACGCCATTCCGGCAAAGATCGCCGGGGTGGAGGAAATCATTATGGTAACGCCACCCCGGAAGGACGGCACTCCCAACCCGGATATTCTGGTGGCAGCAGCCATCTGCGGCGTGGACAGGGTATTTCTCAGCGGTGGTGCCCAGGCCATTGCGGCTTTGGCATACGGCACGGAGCAGATCCCTCGGGTGGATAAGATCGTAGGACCCGGCAATATTTACGTTGCCACTGCCAAGAAGCTGCTGTATGGGGTTGTGGATATTGACATGGTGGCTGGTCCCAGTGAGATCCTGGTGCTGGCAGATGATACGGCGGATCCCGCATTCGTAGCCGCTGACCTCATGTCCCAGGCAGAGCATGACAAGCTGGCGTCCTCCATTCTGGTCACCACCAGCGAGAAGCTGGCAGATGCAGTGCTGGTGGAATTGGAAAAGCAGGTACAGAGCCTTTCCCGGAAGGAGATCATCGAAGCCTCTCTCCGGGATCAGGGTGCCATTCTGATCTGCGACTGCGTGGATTGTGCAGTGGAGCTTGCCAATGCCATTGCGCCGGAGCATCTGGAGGTACACCTGCAAAACCCCATGGAGTATCTGGGCAGACTGGACAATGCAGGCTCCGTATTCCTGGGTCAGTATGCTTCCGAGCCTCTGGGAGACTATTTCGCAGGTCCCAATCATGTGCTGCCCACCAGCGGCACAGCACGGTTCTTCTCACCCCTGTCCGTTTCCAGCTTCTTGAAGCGTTCCGGTTATGTGTACTACACCAAGGAAGCTCTGGCGGACGCAAAGGATGACATTGTCCTGATCGCAGAGCGGGAGGGTCTGACCGCCCACGCAAATGCCATCAAGGTACGGTTTGCAAAGGATTGACCGGAAGGAGAGAATGCTATGCAGTATCAGCTGAATCAGAAGCTGGCGGATCTGGTGCCCTACGACCCCATTCAGGGCACATATCAGATCCGGCTGGATGCCAATGAATCCTACATTTCCTTGCCGGGGGAGCTGCGTCGGCAGATCGGAGAGGCTGTTGCCGCCCTGCCGTTGAACCGATACCCGGATCCTCTGTCCCAGAAGGTGAATGAAGCATTTGCAGCTTACTACGGGTTGAATCCGGATTGCATCACCTCCGGCAACGGGTCGGATGAATTGATCAGCATCATCACCAGCTGTTTTCTGGAAAGCGACGACACCATTGTAACCCTGGAACATGATTTTTCCATGTATGCTTTTTACAGCAGTCTGTATGAGTTGAAGGTGGAGGTTTGCCCCAAGCGGCAGGATTTAACCATTGACGTGGACAGGCTTATTGCCTTCTGCAAGGAAACCCATGCAAAGGCAGTGGTTTTCTCCAACCCATGCAATCCCACTTCTCTGGGGTTAGGTCGTACTGAGATCCGCCGTTTGTTGAATGCACTGGATTGCCTGGTGATCCTGGACGAAGCGTATATGGATTTCTGGGATCAGAGTATGCTGCCGGAGCTTTCCGCATATGACAACTGCATTATTCTCAAGACCTGTTCCAAGGCGCTGGGGCTTGCCGGGATCCGGCTCGGGTTTGCTGTAGCCGGAAAGACCATCACCCGGGCGCTTCGTGCGGCAAAATCCCCCTACAATACGGATATGATCGCCCAGACCATCGGCACCATTCTGTTGCAGCAGCCGGATTATCTCCATGCATGCACAGCACAGATTACAGAGCGTGCAAAGCAACTGTATCGGGGAATCACGCAGTTACAATCTAAGTATCCTAACATATTGGAACAGGTGTACAACAGCCGCACAAACTTTGTCTATGTGCGTACCTCGTATGATGCACAGTTGTATCAGATGCTGTTGGATGCGTCCATTGCTATCCGCCGGTTCCGGGGCTTTCTGCGGATTTGTACCGGCTCATCGGAGGAGAATGCAGCATTGCTGGAGGCACTGACCCAAAGCCTGCAAACACTTTCTGCCAAGGAGGAGAGCCTATGAGAACAGGAGCTGTAGACCGGAATACCCGGGAAACCCAGATTCACATAGAAGTGTTATTGGACGGAAAGGGCACAGCCCAGATCGACACAGGCATTGGTTTTTTTGACCATATGCTCACTGCCCTGTCCGCCCACAGCGGCATCAGCATGGTGATCCATACTAAGGGGGATCTGTATGTGGATTCCCATCACACGGTGGAGGACACAGGCATCGTACTGGGGGAGGCGCTGAAGCAGGCACTGGGAGATAAGTCCGGCATCTGCCGATACGGCACGGCGTATATTCCCATGGACGAGTCCCTGGCGTTCGCCTCCCTGGACATCAGCAACCGCCCCTTTCTGGTGTGGAATGGCAGCTTTGCCACCCCCATGATCGGCGCATTCGACACCAATCTGGCGGAGGAATTTTTCCGTGCCTTTGCCTTTCATGCGGGTATTACCCTGCATGTGAACATGCTGTATGGCAGCAACGATCATCACAAGTGCGAGGCAGCCTTCAAAGCGGTTGCGCATGCACTGAAAGCGGCGATTGCGGAAAACGAAACCGGTACAGTACTTTCCACAAAGGGGGCATTGTAATGATTGCAGTTATCGATTACGGGGCAGGAAACATTTTCAGCGTAGAAAATGCTCTGCGATACCTGGGACAGGAACACATATTGACAGATGATCCGGACACCATCCGCCAGGCGGACGCCATCATCCTGCCTGGAGTGGGGGCGTTCCCCAGTGCCATGCAAATGCTCCATGCCCATGGACTGACGGAGCTTTTACAGCAGCAGGCAAAAGAGAAGCCCTTTCTGGGGATTTGCCTGGGCATGCAGATGTTGTTCGAGAAGAGCTATGAATTTGAGCCTTGCGAGGGGCTGGGACTGCTGCCGGGAACGGTGGAGCGGATCCCGGATCACGGGCTGGTGATTCCTCATATGGGCTGGAACAAGCTGGATCAAAAGCTGGACTGCCCCATGCTGAAGGACCTGCCGGAGGATGCATATGTGTATTTTGTGCATTCCTATCAGGCTATGTGCCCGGATTCGGTGATTGCCGCGTCCTGTGAATACGGCAGCACCATTCCCGCTTTGGTATATGACGGAGCATATGTATTCGGCGCCCAGTTCCATCCGGAAAAAAGCGGCGAGATCGGGTTACAGATGCTGCGGAACTTTGCGGCGTTGGCATAAGGAGAGAACATATGATTATTTTACCAGCAATCGATATCAAGGACGGCAAATGTGTCCGGCTCTGGAAGGGGGATTTCCAGACTGCGGAACAAGTGGCAGAAAGCTATATGGACACTGCCCAGGGCTTTGCGGAGGCAGGTGCCCAGTGGATCCATATGGTGGATCTGGACGGGGCAAAATCCGCACAGCCGGTCAACGCTGACATTTTCCTGGATGTAGCAAAGCATATGCCGCTGAAGGTGGAGCTCGGAGGCGGCATCCGTTCTCTGGACACGGTGGAATCTTACCTGTCCGAGGGTATCAGCCGGGTGATTCTTGGATCCATTGCTCTGAAAAACCCCCGGATTGTCAAGGAAGCGGTGGCAGAATACGGGGATCGAATCGCAGTGGGGATCGATGCCAAAAACGGCAAGGTAGCCGCAGAGGGCTGGCTGGATGCTTCCGATGTGGATTACATTGCCCTTGCCCGGGAAATGATCCGTGCCGGAGTGGGTACCTTCATTTTCACGGATATTTCCAAGGACGGCACGCTGTCCGGCGTCAATGCGGAACAGCTGTCTGCTTTGGCGGATGCCACCCGTGGGCAGTGTAATATCATTGCCAGCGGCGGTGTGCATACCATTGAGGATATCCGCATTTGCAGGGAGATGGGGCTGTATGGAACCATCTGCGGCAAGTCCCTGTATAAGGGTACGCTGGATTTGCGGGAAGCCATTGCTGAGGCACAGCCTGAAAATCAAACTAACTGAAAGGAGTTGCAGGTATGCTTGCAAAACGAATCATCCCCTGCCTGGATGTACGCAACGGCAAGGTGGTCAAGGGCGTGAATTTTCAGGGCATCCAGGACGTAGGGGATCCGGTGGAGTGTGCAGCGGAATACAACCGGCAGGGTGCTGACGAACTGGTGTTCTATGATATCACCGCTTCCCATGAGGGGCGGGGCGTGATTCTGGACGTGGTGCGCCGGGCTGCCCAGCAGGTATTCGTCCCTCTCACCGTAGGCGGCGGCATTTCCACCATCGATGACTTCCGGGAGACCTTGCGTGCCGGTGCAGACAAGGTTTCCATCAACTCCTCCGCTGTGAAGAATCCAAAGCTGATTGCAGAGGCGGCGGATATTTTCGGCAGTCAGTGTGTGGTGGTGGGCGTGGATGCAAAGCGGAACGGCACCGGCGGCTACACAGTGTATGTAAACGGAGGGCGGATCGATATGCATCTGGATCTGATCCAGTGGGTCAAGGAGATCCAGCGCCTGGGGGCAGGGGAGATCTGTCTCAACTCCATTGATGCGGACGGCACAAAGGCTGGCTTTGACATCGAGATGCTGAATGCCGTGTGTGATGCGGTCAAGATCCCGGTGATCGCCAGCGGCGGCTGCGGCAGCCTGTCGGACTTTTCTGATGTGTTTGAACAGACAGGAGCAACCGCTGCCCTGGCGGCTTCCTTGTTCCATTTCAAGGAGCTGACCGTGCAGCAGGTCAAGACCCATTTAAAGCAGCAGGGCATTGCCGTGCGGTAAGGAGAAAGCCATGAATCTGGATCAATATTTTCAAAAGGCGGAGCTGATCCCTGCCATCGTGTATGAGGCAAGCACCGGGCAGGTTCTGATGCTCGCATATATGAACCGGGAAAGCATGCAAAAGACTCTGGAAACCGGATATACCTGGTTCTGGAGCCGCTCCCGGCAGGAGCTATGGAACAAGGGGGCGACCTCCGGACATTTGCAGAAGGTGCTGACCATTGACGCAGACTGCGACAATGATACCCTGCTTGTCACGGTGGAGCAAACCGGTGCTGCATGTCATACCGGGCATCACAGCTGCTTCTACACAAGAATTTATGAAAGACAGACGGAGGAATGAACCATGTCCAATAACGTATTAGAGGATCTGTATCAGGTGGTACTGGACCGGAAGGCCCAGTATGCGTCCAGCGGCGAATCCGCTGATGAGATCAAAAAGAAGTCCTACACCTGTTATCTGTTTTCCCAAGGAGAGAACAAGATCCTGAAAAAATGCGGCGAGGAATGTACCGAAATGGTGATCGCCGCAAAGAATCATGACAACAACGAGCTGAAGAATGAAATTTCCGACCTGCTGTATCATATTATGGTACTGTGCGCTGAGGAAAACCTGCCCTTTTCAGAGGTGGAAGCAGTCCTGGAGGAGCGCAGCAAGAAGATCGGCAATCTGAAGGTATTCAAGCAGGTAGATCACGAAACCTGATCCAGTCACATTTCCCCCTTCTGGCGAATATGATGTACAGAAGTACAATTTCTGCGCTTCAAAAAGCAATGTGAAGGAGGAAGGTTATGAGCGAATGTTTGCATTCGGACTGCCCCCAGGACGCTGTCCCGGTAAAGGTTAACCGTGTGTTTGACAGTTGCAGCGATAAGGACTGTCTCACCGGCGTGGTAGTCAGACTGGAGGGCTGTGAGCTGCCGCCCCATTGTGCATTTGTAAAGACCAAGTGTGTATCCATCCGGGATGTGTGCATTTCCGTGGAGCCGGTTCCGTTCAATCGGGGATTCTACTCCATTGATCTGACCTATACATTTGACGTGGATCTGCTGGTCAGCGACCGGGCATGCGAACCGGGCATGCCTCTGCGGGGCACCGCCACCGCAACCAAAACCTGCATACTCTACGGCAGTGAATCTGCTACCAAGACCTTTACCAGTTCCGGGGAATCCACCGGACATACCAATTCCTGCTGCAACATCGTGAATCTGCCTGTGGCATCCGTCCAGGTGGTAGATCCGGTGGTGCTGGAGGCAAAGATCGGCAGGGGACACTGCAAGTGTGCATCCGGGGAAACGGATATGCCCAACCGTGCGGTGATCCTCACACTGGGTCTGTTCTCTATCGTGGAGCTGTCCCGACCGGTGACTGTACTGATTCCCACCTATCCCTATACCGTACCGGCAAAGGCATGCTGTGCCAACAACGACAGCCCCTGCGAGGTATTCAGCCGGCTTCAGTTCCCGACAGAGGAGTTTTCTCCCATTCCCCTTGAAGCATCCGGGAACCAGGAAGGCTGTGGCTGCGGCTGTGACGAGTAATGAAAACAGGGCGGCTGTCAGTCGCCCGTTTTCCGGTTAAGGAGTTGCTATGCGGTATCGCCGAACCCGTCGTCCTCGAAAACGGATCCTGGTGGGTGTGCTTTTGCTTTGCGGGTTGATCCTGTGGATTTTATGGCTGGGAATCCGGATTCGGGAGCCCTTTTCTGCCGCTTGCACCCATGTGATCCGGCAGGATGCCACCCGGATCCTGGTGGAAAGCACGGAACACGCCCTACAGCAGACCAGGGAGGAGCAAGGAGAGTTTGCAGCCATTGTGAAAAACGAATCCGGCGAGATCGTCTCCGTGGAGCTGCTGTCCGGAGCGGTAAGCAGATTTCAGAATCAGGTGACCGGCAGGGTGAATGAGGCGCTGAACCAATATGCATCCAGCCGGGTTTCGGTTCCTCTCGGATCGGCAAGCGGCATGACGCTGCTTGCCGGCAGGGGACCCAATGTACAGGTGCAGGTGCGGCCGGCTGGCAGCGTACAGACGGAGCTTCTGACCCAATTCACCCAGGCTGGCATCAACCAGACCTGTCACCAGATCCTGCTGCGGCTGACGCTGACGCTGGATGTGGCAGCGCCCTTGCAATGTCAGCCGGTGACGGTTACATATACCTGCCTGTTGTCGGAAACAATTATCGTAGGAAAAACGCCCGATGGTATCTGGGCACCGTAAAGGAGAAAGCAATGGACTTTGAACAAGCAAAGCTGCGGCTAGCCCAGCTGACCAAGGAGATTGAACAGCATAATTATGCCTACTATGTGCTGGATGCCCCCACCATTGAGGACTGTGACTATGATGCACTGATGCGGGAGCTGAAGGCCATTGAAACAGAGTATCCCCAGTTGCTCAGTCCCCATTCCCCCTCCCAGCGGGTAGGCGGCATGGCACTCAGCGATTTTCAGAAGGTGACCCATACGGTTCAGATGGGCAGTTTGCGGGATGTATTCTCCTTTGAGGAGGTTGCGGCTTTTGTGGCAGAGTGTCAGCAGAAGCTGGATGCCCCCCGGTTTACGGTAGAGCCGAAAATCGATGGTTTGTCCGTATCCCTGCTGTATGAAAACGGGGTGCTGACCTGCGGTTCCACCCGGGGGGACGGCTTTGTCGGGGAGGATGTGACCGGAAATATCCGGACAATCCGATCCATCCCCCTGCGGCTGGAGGATGCACCAGCCTTGCTGGAGGTGCGTGGTGAGGTATTCATGCCCCGGGACAGCTTTTTGAAGTTGGTAGAGCAGCAGGAACTTGCGGACGAGCAGCCCTTCAAGAATCCCAGAAATGCGGCAGCCGGATCTCTGCGGCAAAAGCATGCGGAGGTTACAGCAAAACGACGGCTGGACATTTTTGTGTTCAATGTGCAGCAAATGACAGGCGGACTCCACGGTACCCATGCGGAATCTCTGACCTGGATGCGGAAGCTGGGCTTCAAAACGGTGGAGTTCCGGCTTTGTGAAACCTACCAGGAGATCCGGGAACAGATTAGCCGCATCGGAGAGGAACGTGCCAAGCTGCCCTATGATATTGACGGCGTAGTCATCAAGGTCAATGACCTTGCCCAACGGCAGGTGATGGGTGCCACCACTAAGGTGCCCAAATGGGCAGTGGCATACAAATTTCCGCCGGAAGAGAAGGAAACCCGGCTGCAAAAAATTGAAGTGAATGTGGGAAGAACCGGTGCCATTACGCCGGTGGCGGTATTTGACCCCATCACCCTTGCAGGTACCAGCGTCAGCCGGGCAGTGCTGCACAACCAGCAGTTTATCGCCGATAAGGACATTCGGGTGGGAGATATGATCCGGGTGCGAAAGGCAGGGGAGATCATTCCGGAGGTACTGGCTTCCGTATCCCATCAGCCGGACTCGGTGCCCTATACATTGCCCACCCACTGCCCGGTATGCGGCACGGAGGCTGTCCGGGATCCGGAGGAAAGTGTGCTGCGCTGTCCCAATACGGACTGCCCGGCACAGCTGTTGAAGAATGTGATCCACTTTGCCAGCAAAGGGGCAATGAACATTGACGGCATGGGCCCCGCCATTGCGCAAGCGCTGCTGGACAACGGAAAGATCCGCTCCGTTGCGGATCTGTACACTTTGACCATGGAGGATCTGCTGTCCCTGGATCGCTTTGCAGAGAAATCCGCCCGGAATCTGCTGGATGCCATTGAAAAATCCAAGTCGGCTCCCCTGGATCGGGTGATCTTCGGGCTTGGCATCCGGGGCATCGGACAGCGTGCAGCAGTACTGCTTTGCGATCGTTTCCACAGTGTGGAGCAGATCATGAATGCCTCTGTGGAGCAGCTTGCCGACATTGACGGCTTCGGAAGCATTATGGCGGAAAGCGTGGTTCAGGCGTTTCGGGAGCCGCACCGGGTGGCATTGGTGCAGCGGCTACAGGCATGCGGTGTGACCATGCAGTACCAGGCGGCGCAGGCACAGGATCAGCGTTTTGCGGGCATGACCTTTGTGCTGACCGGCACGCTGCCTACCATGAAACGGGATGAAGCGAAAAAACTGATCGAATCCTTTGGTGGCAAAGTATCCGGCAGTGTATCCAAGAAAACCTCGGTGGTGGTTGCCGGAGAGGATGCGGGCAGCAAGCTGATGAAAGCGGAAAGCCTTGGCGTGGAAGTCATTGATGAAGCTGAGCTGCTGCGCCGGACGGGAGCATAAAAGAGCACCCCTGGATGATACATCCAGGGGTGCTTTCAATCTATCATGGGAATAACCAGAACATCCTTTGTGGTGGTTTGCAAAAGCTGCGGAACGGTCTGGGGCGGTGCTGTGGTAACGGTTTCAGAAACAGCAGGCTCCGTGCCGTCCGGTATATCGGTCTCTGCACCTGGCACATCTGTACCGGACACTACCTGGGTTTCTGTGGTGTCTCCGGTTTGCAGCGGAATAGGATTGCCGTTTTCATCTGTTACAAGATTCCCGTTTTCGTCCGTCATCATAGGCTCTGGCATGGTGGTCTGGGGCTGTTGCTCCTCGATCACATCCCAGATGCTTTTTGTAACTGCGGGTATGGTTTCCATCGAATCCGCCTTGGAGGAGGATGCATTCTTCTGATCATTGAGCCGGCTCAGCGTGATCCCCAGGATCCCCAGCAGCAGAACCAGAAAAATTGCAATGGCAGCATAAACTATATTTTTCAAATCGTACTCCTATTCCTTGGGCGGTTTGCCCTTGTATGGATTCTTCACGTTAGCAAGGGGATTGTGTTCAATGGCGTCCTGCCGCTGTTCATCGGACAGGTGGGTGTAGATCTCGGTGGTGACGATGCTCTTATGTCCCAGGATCTCCTTTAGGGTCAGCGTATCCACATTTCCGTGCTGGTACATCAAAGTGGCTGCCGTATGCCGCAGCTTATGCGTGGACAGCCCTTTCCCTCCAAGATCCGCATTTTTCAGCACGCTTTCTACGATCTGCTGTACACGGCGGCGACTGATGCGCCGGTTGTTCCGACTCAAAAACAGAGCGTTTGGCTCGGTGGGAGGATTCTTCCGGGTTTGCAGATATTCAGTGATCGCCGACAGGCAGGCGTCATTCAGATAGATCATTCGTTCCTTATTGCCCTTGCCCAGTATCCGAAGCCGACGTTCGTACATATCCACGTCCTGCACGTTGATTCCCACCAGTTCACTGAGCCGGATGCCGCAGTTGAGAAACAGCACCAGTATGCAGTAATCCCTCTGTGGGTGATCGGATTCCACGGAGGACAGCATCCGCAGGCTTTCCTCCAGGGACAGGAACTTGGGCAGACTGTGTTTGACGCCGGGCAGCTCCAGATGCTCCGCCGGGTTCTTCTCCAGCAAGGTCATGTTATAGGTCAGGTAGGAGAAAAAGCCCTTGACTGCGGAGGTTTTGCGGCTTCTGGCACGATCCCGGTTTTGCCGGTCATCCTGTAAGTAGTACTCAAACTGGTAAATATCCTGCAATGTGACCTGCCGCAGCAGGGTGATGTCCACATCCCGGATGTCCATGTCTTCCACAGCCGGTTGGTTGTGCTCGGTTTTCATAAATTTGATATACTTGAGGAACAAACGAAGATCCAGGTTATACTCCGCCACCGTCCGGGGTGAACGTCCCTTGACGATGCTTAGAAAAATCAGATAATCGTTCAGGATCTCCGGATTGTCCGGAGATTTGGCTTGTTGCATGCTTAACTCATCTCCACTGTAACGATAAACCCGTCCATGTTATTGCCGGAAATGCTGTATTCCTTATCAGTGGGAACAGAAACATCCGTACTGCCGGATTTTGCTGCGGGTACATAGTAAATGCGGTAGCTTTTCCCGCCTGTTTCATAATCCAGAGGCTGCTGAAGGGTATAGCTCTTGAGCTGTTCCAGATATTCCTCCAGGCACAGACTGTTTTCCGTCATGTATGCCGCATGGGGAACGCCCACATAGCGGAATTTATAGGTACTGCCCTTTGTGCCGGTCACAGAGTCTTTATCCTCCGGATAGCGCAGGATAAACCCATATGCAGGCATGTTATCAGAGATCCACTTGTAATCCCCCTCCGGCTTATAGTAATAGGAACTCTTGCCCTTGGGGAAAATGCCCAGATTAAAATTCAGTCCTGTGTGGTATTCCGTATAGCCGGCGGCAACATCGCTGCTCTTGGATTTATTCATGCTTTCCTGGGCTGCCTTGCTGCGGTAACCGGAGATCACCATAATATCCACGTTGTGTGTGCTGTTGTAGTAACCCTCCATCAGCGCATTGAACTGCTCGATTACCCGCTTGTCCAAAAGCGTATCCCAGTCCTTAGCCTGGTAGGTGGACAGCTTATTCTGGTAGATGGATACCAGGTTGTCCTCATTATCCGGGAAGTGGTATTCATGATCCTTGTTGACCACAACCAGATCACCGGTATAAACCGCTTCTGCATCCATCGCCGCAGTCTTATATCCAGTCGGATCCACCGATGCTGTGGAATCCGTTCCGGAAGGATCGGTGCTGCCCGGGGTGCCGGAAGCCGGATCTGTGGAGACAACGGAGTTGTCTTTGCCGGAACTGCTGTCTCCGGTAGAATTGTCACCGCCGCAGGAAGTGATACAGGAAACCAGCAGTACGATCAGAATGATAAAAATCACAGCAACAGCAATGATCCGGTCGTATCGGACAACGGTTTTTCTCTTATTTGTCTGTGCCATAGTAACAGTCCTTTCCGTGCATAATATTCTTATTTATCATAACATATTCTGCGGGAAAAGTAAACAGTTTTTTGTGTGAATTCCGACATTGCGGAATCAGGGCTTCTGTGGTATACTGGAAATGTAATGTTCAGAAAGGGGAGAACAGATATGGAAGAATCCGTTGCACTGCGATCCTATTTTCAAGCGCATAAGCAGGAAATGATCGATACCCTGGCGGCCTGGGTGGCTGTCCCCAGCGTCCGTGGAGATGCCAAACCCGGCATGCCGTATGGAGCAGAACCGGCCCGGATGCTTAAGCTCGCCCTGGAGCAATGTGCCGCCCTGGGATTTCAAACAGAATCTGTGGCGAACTGTATGGGCAGTGTGGAGCTAAATGATCTGCCTGCCGCACTGGCTGTACTGTGTCATCTGGATGTGGTACCGGCAGGGGAGGGCTGGAGTCAGGATCCCTTTGTGCTGATCTATCGGCAGGATACGGATCGGCTCTATGGCAGAGGAGCCATTGATAACAAGGGTCCTGCGGTTGCTGCTTTGTATGCTATGCGTGCCATCCGGGAGCTGCACATTCCGATGAAGCATGGAGTACGGCTGCTTTTGGGGACGGATGAAGAAAACGGCTCCTCCGATCTGACTGCCTATTTGCAGCAGCGCACCATGCCGCCCATGGTGTTTACGCCGGACGGAGACTATCCGGTCATCAACATTGAAAAGGGCATGCTCCGGCTGACCCTGACCGCAGACATGAAGCCGGTAGAATCCGGCTGCCGGGTCGAAGCTATGGAGGGCGGTACTGTGGTAAACGGAGTACCTGCCTGTGCAAGTGCCAGGATCCGGGATTGCAGCAGACAACAGCTGGAGTCCTTGTGCAAACAGCTGCCGGAGGGGATCCGGGCTGACCTGTCCGAAACGGATGGTTGTTGCTGTGTGACCCTACAGGGACTCAGCGCACACGCCTCCAAGCCGGAGTTGGGAAAGAATGCCCTGACCGCTTTGCTGGATCTGCTGGTGCAGCTGCCCCTGCCGGATGAACAGCATGCCCTGCTGAATGTCCTCCACGCAGCGTACCCATATGGAGACACGGATGGTACGGCTCTGGGCATCGGCTGCCGGGATGAAAAATCCGGTGCACTGACCCATGTATTAAGTCTGCTGACCTATCAGAAGGGCAGGCTGACTGCCTGGGTGGATCTGCGATATCCCCTTTGCGGAGATGGGGAAGCCATCATTGCCAGGATCACAGAGGTACTGCAGTCCGGCGGTATTTCCACACAGTTGCAGATGCACCACAAGCCCCATGAAACGCCGGAGAGCAGTCCTTTTGTACGGACTTTGCTGGATGTGTATGCCCAAAGCACCGGGCAGCAGGCACATGCACTTGCCATCGGAGGCGGTACTTATGTACACGACATTCCCGGCGGTGTGGCATTCGGCGCAGAATTTCCCGGAGAGGAAAATCAGATGCACGGGGGCGATGAGTCCATCCGGGTTGAGAGCTTTCTGAAAATTGCAGAATTGACCGCCCTTGCCATGATCCGGCTTTGCGGCGATGCCTCGGAGGAAATGCTATGAGCAGGATCGTAATTCTTACCGGCAGTATGCGACGGGGTGGGAATACGGACCTGCTGGCGGAGGCATTTGCCCGAGGTGCCAGCCTGCACAACCAGGTGGAAATCCTCTCCGTTGCAGATTATCCGGTACACCCCTGCCTGGGATGTAATGCCTGCATGCAGCGGCAAGGGCATACCTGCGTCCAGCAGGATGCCATGCAGGAAATCTACCCCAAGCTCCGGGATGCGGATGTGCTGGTGCTGGCATCCCCCGTATACTTTTACGGCATCAGTGCTCAGCTGAAAGCCATCATCGACCGGCTCCACACGCCCATGCGAGATTCCTTCCGGATCCGTCGAACGGCTTTGCTGCTGGTGGGTGCAGCCAGCTTGCCGGAGCTGTTTGATGCGATCCTGACAGAATACAATCTTGCATGCCGTTTCTTTCATCTGGAGCATGCGGGACAGGTACTGGTGCGGGGTGTCAAGGAAAAAGGAGATGTCCGGGCAGGGGATGCCTTGCAGCAGGCTTATGACCTGGGTGCATCCATCGCTGAACCTGCACTGAATCTTGCAAAAGCCAGAAGACTGTGTTATACTAAAAAATAATGTGACGAGGTATCCGTCAGAAAGGAAGATGTATATGCCTTATATCGATCTGAAAACAAATATGACAGTTTCCGAGGAAAAGAAAACTGCGCTCAAATCTGCTCTGGGTCAGGCAATCACCCTGCTGCCCGGCAAAAGCGAGCAGTGGCTCATGGTGGGTATCCAGCCCGATTACAGCTTATGGTTTCAGGGTAGTGATGCACCCGCAGCCATGATCCATGTGGAAGTGTTGGGTGCTCCCAACCCGTCTGCATACGAGAATATGTCGGCGAAGCTATGTGAAATCTGCGCCGCTGAACTGCGCATTCCCCAGAATCGGGTCTATGTTTGCTACAGCGAAACAGCAAACTGGGGCTGGAACGGCTCGAATTTCTAAACCTGACAACCGAAAGGGAGGATATTGACCTTGCTGGAGTTAAAAAACATCAAGAAAACCTATCGGGTGGGGGAAACCGAGACAAAGGCGCTGGATGATATCAGCGTTGCATTCCGGGAGAAGGAGTTTGTAGCTATTTTGGGAACAAGCGGTTCGGGGAAAACCACTTGTCTGAATATCATCGGGGGACTGGATCGCTATGATTCCGGAGAGCTCATCATAAAGGGGAAGAAAACCTCTGATTTTTCCGACCGGGATTGGGACGCATATCGGAACAATTCCATCGGATTTATCTTTCAAAGCTATAATCTGATTCCGCATCTGTCCATCGTGGCAAACGTGGAACTGGGTATGACGCTCAGCGGCGTATCCAAGGCAGAAAAACACAAGCGTGCTTTGGAGGTGCTGGAACAGGTGGGTCTGAAGGATCATCTCCACAAAAAGCCCAACCAGCTTTCCGGCGGACAGATGCAGCGTGTAGCCATCGCCCGAGCGCTTGCCAACGACCCGGAGATCCTGCTGTGTGATGAGCCCACCGGAGCACTGGATACTACAACCAGTATACAGATCATGGATCTGATCCGGGATGTGGCAAAGGATAAGCTGGTCATCATGGTGACCCACAACCCGGAGCTTGCCAGGCAGTATGCGGACCGGATCGTGGAATTTTCCGACGGCAAGATCATCAGCGATACCCATCCCCACCAGGAGCGTCCCAAGGAGGATCAGTTCAAGCTGAAGAAAACCAGCATGTCCTTCTTTACGGCGCTGGGGCTGTCCTTTAACAATATTCGCACCAAAAAAGGAAGAACCTTTCTGACTGCCTTTGCCTCCAGCATCGGCATCATTGGCATTGCTCTGATTCTGAGCCTTTCTACCGGTTTCCAGAAACAGATCGACGAGTATCAAGCCAATGCCCTCAGCGAATTTCCCATTATGATCTCACAGACCGTAACCCAGATCACAGATGAGGACATCAAGGAGATGCAGGGTTCTTTTGATAAAAACAATGAGGCTCTGTTTCCGGATTCCAAAGAGATCTACCTGTATGACCCGGAAAAAAACAAAGCCACCCACCAGAATCACTTTACGCCGGAGTTTGTGAAGTACGTAGAAAGCATTGATCCGGCAAACTGCGGTTCCATTGGTTATTTCCGGATGGTGAACATGAATCTGATCCGTGAGATAGACGGCAAATGCGTGCCTGTATCCTTCAGCTCCGGCATTTCTTCCGGTACGTCTTCCACCAATCTGACCAGCATGAGCTCTGCGGGACTGTCCTCCTATCCCATCAATCTGGACGAAAACAGCCAGAACTTCCTGGAAAAGAACTACAATCTGCTTGCCGGCAGCTATCCGGAAAAGGACACGGATCTGGTGCTGCTGGTGGACAATCAGAACCGACTGGATCAGACCATTCTGGAAAATCTGGGGTTTGATGTCAAGGACGTGGAGAAGCTGTCCTTTGATGAAATCATCGGTACCCAGATGCGGCTGATCTCCAACGATCAGTACTATACCAAAACCGAATACGGTACCTTTGTACCCAGTACGGACTACGATACCATGTACAATGCAGATGACAGTCTGACCCTTACCATTACCGGTATCATCCGGATCGATCCGGACAACGACCTGGCACTGCTTGGCTCCGGCATCATTTACAGCGACAAGCTTTCCAAGCTGGTGATCGATCGGGCACTGGATTCAGAGATTGTCAAGGCACAGAAGGACTCCAGCACCAGTGTGTTCACCATGGAGGAACTGGACGAAACCTCCAAGCAGATGACCATTGCATCCTTGGGCGGTGATGAGACGCCCTATATGCTGATGCTGTACCCCAAGGATTTCGACACCAAGGATGCGATTACCAACTACCTGGATGCATGGAATGCAGGGAAAAGTGACGATGACACCATCATTTACACAGATTTGGCTGCCTCTATTTCCTCTATGACCAAGGGCATCATGAACGCCATCACCATGGTTCTGATCGCCTTTGCAGGTATCTCTCTGGTGGTCAGCTTGATTATGATCTGCATCATTACCTACACCTCCGTGCTGGAGCGTACCAAGGAAATCGGCGTACTCCGTGCACTGGGTGCCCGGAAAAAGGACATCACCCGGGTATTTGATGCGGAAACCTGCATCCTGGGCGTGTTCTCCGGTACCCTGGGCGTGCTGATCGCATGGCTGGGCACCTTCCCAATCAATTCGATTATTGAGAATATGACGGATCTGAAAAATGTTGCAACCCTTCAGATCGGGCATGCGGTTCTGCTGGTGGCAATCAGCACGATCCTAACCATGCTGGGCGGTCACATTCCGGCAAAGATGGCATCCCGGAAGGATGCTGTGGTAGCACTGCGCTCAGAATAACAAATAGGAAAACACAGAAAGCCGCTTTTGATTAGGGTATCAAAGGCGGCTTTTCGCATTCTCTGAAAATTATCTAATCCGACAAAAATTGCCAGATATACAACAAATACTATATATCTTATTGCATCCATGCCGAATCTGTGCTACAATGAAAGCAGCACATAGCGAAAGGGGACGGAGCCATGGACAGCATGCCCTTGAGGGAAGCACTCACCATGCTGGGTATCCAGTTGTTCTGGGCGCTGGTGATGCTTTTGGTCAGCGACCTGTTCTGGCACAGATCCATGCGTGTACAGTCCGGCTACGTTATGGTCATGGCAAGCAAATTCAAGGACTACGCCAAGTATCCGGCAGCCATCTTCAACCGGGTGTTCCGGTTCATCTTCACCTTCATCATCCCCATCACCTTCATTGCCTATTATCCCAGTCTCGTGATCCTGCGGCCGGATGCAGTGCCCCTGCTGTCCTGGCTGTCCCCGTTGATCGGCTGCATGTTTTTCTACATCAGCTATCTGGTTTGGATGCGGGGCGCCACCCGTTACAATGGAACTGGTTCGTAAAGGAGTGTATCATATGGCATTTTCCGAAAAGTCACTTGCATTTTTATTTGAAAACCGCATGCACGACAGCCGGGCATGGTACCAGGAACACAAAACCCAGTATCAGCAATACGTTGCCCAGCCCTGCAAAGCTCTGATCCAACAGGTACAGCCCTATCTGGCACAGATTGATCCCCAAATCAGCTGTACGCCCCGGTGCATGTCCCGGATCTATCGGGATACCCGATTTTCCAAGGATAAAAGCCTGTTTCGCACCAGCTTCTGGTGTACCTTCAGCCGACCCCGGGATGGAGGAGAATACCCGGCTTTTTACTTTGAAGCCGGACAGGAGGGGTTTTCCTACGGCTGCGGCTTTTATCACGCAAGCACAGTGCAAATGCAGCTGCTGCGGCAAATGATCCAGGAACAGTCTCCCTCCTATCTGGCTGCACGGCAGGCGATGGACTCCCAGCAGACTTTTTCTCTGTATGGGGAATTGTACAAACGAAATCACTTTCCGGATGCGCCTTCGGAGCAGCAGGATTGGCTGAATCGACGGAATATGGGGGCAAGCTGTCAGAGTACGGATTTCCCCCTGCTGTTCAGTGATGCGCTGCCCCAGGTGCTTGGGGAGGGATATGTGCAATTGACGCCCTTTTACCGCTTTTTGCTGAACGCCGCTGAACAGGCATAACGCAAGCATGCTTAAAAATTTACACAAAAAAGCAGCGAATCATTCCAGCGTTGCTTTTTTCTATGCGCTATGATACAATATCAAAGAGAGATCAGCTTGTATGGGGGTATAAAAGATGGCATATAAATATGTTGATCCAGAAAAATTAGAAAAGCGAAAGCGCAGAAGCACAAAAACCAGTGGGGTGTTTTCGATTCTGATCGGCATACTTTGCCTTGCATTGGGCGTGGTTTTCTTTGTCGCACTCAAGAGCTTTGGCGGTATGCTCTTCTTCCTGTTTTTTACCTTGGTATTCGTTGGGGCTGGGGTTTACTTCTTCAACCAGATCAAACTGGAGGAGAAGCGCCTTCGGGATCTGGATGATCCCAATAGCCGTGCGTATAAAAAGCGCCAGCGAACATTGGAAAAGAAACGGGAAAAGTATGTCAGAAAGGCGGAGCATCACGGCAGCATGAAGCGCACATTGAGCCACCGGCCGGCACTGATCTGGGGCGTTACAACGGTGTTTGTGTGGTCGCTTTCTCTGCTACTGCTTGCCTGGGGCATCATCGTTTTTATCCTGCCTGTATTAGATGTCATGTGCCCGATCGCCTTTGTTGCTTCCTTGTTTGGAAAGAACTACAGAGCTGTACTAGCTGCATATAAAAGAAATGGTCTTGAGAAACGGGAAGCAGAACAGGATTTTGCATCCAGTAAGGTGTATTTGGTTTCTACCAATACCATTGCGGTCAGCTCCCGGTTCCTTACTGTCTCAGCGATTCCTGCCGTACTTCCCATGGATGAGATCGTCTGGGTATATAGCGGCTATGACAATTTACAAAAATACAGCAACGGCGAGTATTCTCACACAGAGCGGGTCTATAGCGTCATTGTGGCGCTTGCAAACAGCGAACAGTACAAGATCCAATGCCCGGAGGAACTGTGTTCTGTGATTATATCCGATGTGACAAAAGTGGGCAATCTGGTCACAGTAGGCTACTCCAGGGAACTGCAAGTCCTTTACAACACGAACCCGGATGCCTTTCGCAGCACTATGAAGTATCCGGGCATTGTGCATCTGGAGCCCATTGATCCCGAGATGTATAACAGCGAACATATATGGGATGGACTGACATAAGCCTGTTCGCCGACTACTTCGCCATGCTGTTATGAGGCAGGGCGACGAAAAAACGCAAGCCCTCTTTAGAAAGCTTGCGTTTTCTGGTGCCGCTGACCGGACTTGAACCGGTACGGATTTTACTCCGAGGGATTTTAAGTCCCTTGTGTCTACCAATTCCACCACAGCGGCAATGCATTTATTATACTACAGAATTCCTCTTTTGTCAACTGTTTTTGCGCTTTCTGAGATGATGCTTTGGATATCGCATAAAAAACATCCGCTGCATATGATGCTACAGCGGATGCTTTGCTTTAGCCTCGTTCGTTGATCAAATCATTCATATCATACAAGCCCGCTTTTTTGCCCTGCAAAAATACAGCGGCGTTGATGGATCCCACAGCAAACACGCCCTTGGATGCGGCAGAGTGGGAAATGGTAATGGTTTCGTCGTGCCCGGCAAACAGCACCTCATGCTCGCCTACAATGGTACCGCCCCGGATGGCGTGAATGCCGATCTCGTTTTTATCCCGCTTGCAGCGTCTGGAGTGGCGGTCATAGACATACTGATGGGGTACTGCCATGGTTTCGTTGATGGCATTTGCAATCATCAGCGCCGTACCACTGGGTGCATCAATCTTCTGGTTGTGATGCTTTTCGATGATCTCCACATCAAACTGATCCCCCAGCAAAGCAGTTGCCTTCTTCGCCAGGCTCACCAGCAGGTTGATGCCCAAAGACATATTCCAGGAGAAGAAAACCGGGATCTGCTTTGCCGCTTCCTTGATGGAAGCGATCTGTTCGTCCGTATAACCGGTGGTAGCAAATACAGCGGCGGTGCCGGTGGATAGGCAGTATGCCAGCAATCCTTCCAGAGTGGAAGGGTGTGAATAGTCCACGATCACATCCGGCTTTTCCGGCAGTTCCTCCGGCTTGGAAACGATGGGAAAGTCTGCATAGGCGGTGGTGTTCAGGTCAATACCGCTGATGATCCTGCAATCGGCTCGTTCCTGCACACACTGGTAAATAGTGTGCCCCATTTTCCCGTTGGCACCGCATATTGTAATATTCGTCATATGTAGTTTCTCCTTTTTGAAAAACCGCTGCATAGGACATGCAGCGGCATTTTACTTTAAAGTTCCGGAATCAGCTTGTGCTTTTGCAGACAAGCCACCAGAGTGGTCAGATTTTCGCTGCTCATTCTTACAAGCGGCATCCGGCAGCTGCCCACGTTCATGCCCATCAGATTCATAGCTTCCTTGATCGGAATCGGATTGACTTCAGAGAACAGAGCGTTGATCAGCTCCAGATACTTCAGCTGTAAAGCAGTGGCAGACTTGAAATTACCCTTCAGACAGAACTGTGTGATCTCATGTGTCTCCCGGGGCAGGATATTGGACAGAACGGAAATGACGCCTGCACCGCCCAGAGACATCACCGGTACAATCATATCATCGTTGCCGCTGTAAATATCCAGCTGATCTCCACAGCGCTCAAACAGCTTTGCAACGTAGGAAATGTTTCCGCTGGCTTCCTTGACCGCCACAATATTCTTGTGACCCGCAAGCTGCGTGTACGTGTCAATTGCAATATTCATACCTGTACGGGAAGGAACATTGTAGAGGATGATGGGGATATTGACGCTATTGGCAATCATGGTGAAATGTGCAACCAATCCAGCCTGGCTGGTCTTGTTGTAATAGGGTGTCACCAGCAGCAGCCCGTCAGCGCCGCACTTTTCAGCCTCCTGGGACAGCTGAACCGCATAGTCCGTATCATTGCTGCCCGTACCGGCAATGACCGGGATCCGCTTGTTGACATGCTCCACAGCAAAGCGAATGCACTCCACATGCTCCTCGTCCGACAGGGTCGCCGATTCACCGGTGGTGCCGCAGACGATGATGGCATCCGTTCCGTTGTCGATCTGGTAATCCAGGTTCATGGCAAACTCTTCATAGTTTACAGTTCCGTCCAGATTGAACGGAGTCACAATGGCAACGCCGGCACCGGTAAAAATGGTGTTCTTCATAGGTACTCATTCCTTTCAAAACAATTCAGGCATATCGCACAAGTCCCGTGCGTTGCTGCCTTTATTGGATGGATACAAAATTCCGCATGATCTTTTCGATGGAAACCGGAGTTCCGATCTGAAAATCCGCCCGGAGCCCATAGGTATACACAGGCAACTCTTCCAGCTCGTCAAGCACCTTGCATGCTTGTTGAATGGTTTCCTTTGTGCAGCTGTTAACGTCCAGGAACACCTGTTCTGTTTCCGGCGCATCCGCTGTGACATGTGTCACGGTGACACAGCGCTTGGATTCAGTCACTGCCAGATATTCCGGTTTTTTAGAAAGCAGAAAGGCACGATTTTCGCTGATGCAGTCCTTGGCGCCACAGAAGTGGAGCATATTGTCCAGTGCCGCACTTTCCACATTGGTGCAGTCGTCCGGCAGCACGATCAGATAATCCAGCTTCATAAAGCCCTTGTAGACGCTTGTGCCGATGAAACGGCGCAACTCCTCAACGGTTTCGTCAAAATCTACCAGATAATCGGATACATAGGGAAGCTCCCGAGGTTCGTTCATGGAAAAATCCACAAAATCAGATGCGGAGATCAGCGCATTGGGGTTGCGAAGATTCAGCAAGGAGATCAGCAGCGTGTCATTTTCTGCACTGATAAATACGTTTTTCATCAATCAAAATACCCTTTAGCAGCCAGCAACTCAGCCAGCAGCACACCGCCGCCTGCTGCACCCCGGAGTGTGTTGTGGGACAGGCACACAAACTTGTAATCGTACTGTGTATCCTCTCTCAGACGACCGATGGAAATTGCCATACCATTCTCCAGGTTCCGGTCCAGCTTCGCCTGGGGCCGGTCATTTTCCTCGAAGTAATGGAGGAACTGCTTCGGCGCAGAGGGCAGCTCCAGTTCCTGGGGTACGCCGGAAAATGCCTTCCAGCACTGGAGGATCTCCTCCTTGGAGGGCTTGTTTTCAAAGGAAACAAATACAGCAGCAGTGTGGCCATCCTGTACCGGCACACGGAGACACTGGGTGGTGATGGAGGGTGTCGCCGTCTTGACGATCTGATCGTTTTCGATGGTGCCCCATACCTTCAGCGGCTCCTGCTCGGACTTTTCTTCCTCACCGCCAATGTAGGGAATCAGGTTATCCACCATTTCCGGCCAGGTCTTGAAGGTCTTGCCGGCACCGGAAATTGCCTGATAGGTGCATGCCAGCACGTTCTTTAACCCGTATTTCCGCAGGGGATGCAGGGCAGGAACATAACTCTGGATGGAGCAGTTGGACTTGACAGCAATGAAGCCACGCTTGGTACCCAGCCGCTTCCGCTGCGCAGTAATGATTTCAATGTGCCCCGGATTGATCTCCGGAACCACCATGGGTACATCCGGTGTAAAACGGTTTGCGGAGTTGTTGGAAACCACCGGGCATTCAGCCTTGGCGTATGCTTCCTCCAGCTTCTTGATCTCGTCCTTTTTCATATCTACTGCGCAGAACACAAAGTCCACCTGGGCTGCGATCTTCTCAATGTCCGCAGTTGCGTCCATCATGATCATATCCTTCATTGCAGCAGGCATCGGTGTGGTCATTGCCCAGCGGCTCCCAACTGCTTCTTCATAGGTTTTGCCGGCAGAACGGGGGGATGCAGCCAGTACCTTTACCCGGAACCAGGGGTGATTCTCCAGCAGCGTCGCAAAACGCTGACCAACCATACCCGTTGCACCAATGATACCTACATTGTATTGCTTCATTTTTCATTCGCTCCTTGTGTTAATTTGTGAAAAGTGTATAATATGAAAAAAACCGGTTGAAAACCGGTCCATCATAAGATATAATAGAAGTATTGGCACATACATCAGCGGAAGTGATCTATATGCCGATAGCGCTCCATCAATCCATGATGACAGTCACAAGCTTGTTCAGCCTGTGCCCAGAAGATGCGTTGCCAGGCGTCCTCTTCGGCGGTCTCGCCTTTCTGCATGCACCGGAATGGCTGTTCCGTTGAATACTGTCCATATTCTGTGCAATGCATACTCTTCTTAACCGCACCTCTACCTTATTCAATTACAATCATAGCATTTATTTTTTTGCTTGTCAATATGAATTTAAAAAAGCCAGGAGAAATCAATGAAAAAATCTGATTTTTATTATGATCTGCCGGAGGAACTGATCGCCCAGACCCCGATCGAGCCCCGGAATCAGTCCCGCCTGATGGTAATCGACCGGGAAACCGGTGCTGTTTCCCATCAGCATTTCTATAATCTATGCGATATGCTCCAGGAAGGTGACTTACTGGTGCTCAACGACAGCCGTGTCATTCCTGCTCGCCTGTACGGAGAGAAAATGGACAATGGCACCTTTATCGAGTTTCTGCTGTTGGAGCAGAAAGGGGATAAGCTGTGGGAGCTGATCTGCCGTCCGGGCAAGAAAGCCAAGGTTGGCACCCGGTTTTCCTTCGGCGGCGGCAGGCTCATCGGCGAGGTAGTGGAGGTCAAGGAAGACGGAAATCGAGTGGTGCAGTTCACCTGCGAGGGGAACTTCTTTACCGCCCTGGAGGATGTGGGGCAAATGCCTCTGCCTCCCTATATCAAGGCAAAGCTCCAGGACAAGGAGCGCTACCAGACCGTCTACTCCCGGGAGCTTGGCTCCGCAGCTGCCCCCACCGCAGGGCTGCATTTCACAAAGGAAATGCTGCGGCGGTTACAGGACAAAGGCGTGCGCCTTGCCTATGTGACCCTACATGTGGGACTGGGTACCTTCCGTCCCGTAAAGGAAGATGATGTATTGCAGCATAAAATGCACAGTGAGCATTACGCCATGTCCCAGGAAACGGCAGACCTGATCAACCAGACCAAGGCAGCCGGGGGGCGGGTCATCTGCGTGGGTACCACCTCCTGCCGGACGGTGGAGAGCATCGCCACCTTTTTTGGCAAGATCCAGGCTTGCGAAGGGTACACGGACATTTTCATCTACCCTGGCTATCAGTTCAAGGTCATGGACGGACTGATTACAAACTTCCATCTGCCGGAAAGCACCTTGATTATGCTGGTTTCCGCTTTTCTCGGCTACGACAATACCATGCGTGCCTACAAGACAGCTGTTGAAGAAAAATACCGGTTCTTCAGCTTCGGGGACGCATGCTTCATCCGGTAACTAACACAGCAAGGAGCGTATTATGTACAAACTATTAAAGCAGGAGGGACTTGCCCGGAGAGGCACGGTGGATACCGTACACGGTACCTTTCAGACACCCTGTTTCATGAATGTAGGCACTGCCGGTGCCATCAAGGGCGGCATTTCCACCATGGATCTCAAGGAACTGAAATGCCAGGTGGAGCTCTGCAACACCTATCATCTGCATCTGCGGCCCACGGACACGGTGATCCGGAAAATGGGCGGTCTGCATAAATTCATCAACTGGGATCGCCCCATTCTCACCGATAGCGGCGGCTTCCAGGTATTCTCCCTGGCAAAGCTGCGGCGCATCAAAGAGGAGGGCGTGTACTTCCAGTCCCACATTGACGGACGGCGCATTTTCATGGGACCGGAGGAAAGCATGCGGATCCAGTCCAACCTGGGTTCTACCATTGCCATGGCGTTTGATGAATGTGTGGAGAATCCCGCAACCTATGCCTACGCCAAGCAATCCTGCGCCCGTACCACCCGGTGGCTCCAGCGCTGTAAGGCGGAAATGGCACGGCTCAACAGCCTGCCGGACACCATCAACCCCCACCAACTGCTGTTTGGCATCAACCAGGGATGCACCTTCGATGACCTGCGGGTGGAGCATATGAAGCAGATTCGGGAACTGGATCTGGATGGCTATGCTGTGGGCGGTCTGGCTGTGGGGGAGCCTACGGAGGAAATGTATCACGTTCTGGATGTAGTGGTACCCCACATGCCGGAGCACAAGCCCCGGTATCTGATGGGGGTAGGTACTCCTTCCAACATCATTGAGGGAGTCGCCCGGGGCATCGATATGTTCGACTGCGTCATGCCCAGCCGAAACGCCCGACATGCAACCGTATTCACCTGGAACGGCATCATGCATCTGACCAACCAGTGCTATGAAACGGACGACCGCCCCATTGACGAACACTGCGACTGTCCCGCATGCAGACACTACTCCCGGGCATACATCCGGCACCTGTTCAAGGCAAAGGAAATGCTGGCAGGCAGACTGGCAGTGATGCACAACCTGTATTTTTACAACACCCTGACGGAACGGATCCGCTCCGCCATTGAAACCGATACCTTTGCCCAGTTCCGGGCGGAATACTCCGGACGGCTGGCAAAGCTGATCCGCTGAAAGAAGGAATCATGATGATACGTCTGGCTGTATTTGATCTGGACGGCACGCTGGTCAACTCCCTGGCTGACCTGGCTGCCGCCTCCAACTATGGACTTCGCACCCTGGGCTTTCCGGAGCATCCCACTGAAAAGTTTCGCTATTTTGTAGGAAACGGCGTCCGGAAGCTGTGTGAACGGGTGCTGCCGGAGGATGCCAAGGAGTATGCAGACCGACAGTATGCCCTCTTTTCTGAATATTACAACACTCATTATGCTGACCAGACCCGCCCCTATCCGGGCATCAAGTCCCTGCTGCATCATCTGAAGGATGAGGGGATCCTGCTGGCGGTTGCATCCAACAAAACCGAACTATTTACCCGGGAGATCGTGGAGCATTTCTTCGGCACGGCTCTGTTTGATCTGGTCAGTGGAAAGATTGACGGCAGACCTGTGAAGCCGGATCCGGCAATTTTACAGGCAGCAATGGAGCAGTTCGGCGCAACTCCGGCTGAAACCGTTATGATTGGAGACAGCAACGTGGATATCCGCACCGCCAAAGCAGCCGGTACTCACAGCATCGGTTGTATCTGGGGGTTCCGGACAGCAGAGGAACTGACGGAGGCCGGGGCGGAACAGCTTGCAGAGACACCGGCACAGATCCTGGACGCCGTGCATGCATGGAAGGAGGCATAACCGCTATGGAAATCAGTAACACCATTGACGAAACCGAAGCTGTGGTGGAACAAACCACATCCTTTTTCAGCGGCATCCTGCAAAAGATCCAGGATGCAATTCCAACTGTGCTTGTGGCGGTGGTGGTATTTATCATCGGAGCTCTGCTGGCAAAGCTGCTGCAAAAAGCTGTGAAGCGGGGCATGAAGCGCTCCAACATTGACGATACTGCCATTGGCTTTTTCCAGTCCCTGATCCGGGTAATCCTGTACACGGTGCTGATCATAATTTGCCTGTCCATTCTCAAGGTACCCATGAGCTCCATTGTGGCAGTGATCGGTGCGGCAGGGCTTGCCATTGGTCTGGCGCTGCAAAACAGCTTGTCCAATCTGGCAGGAGGGTTCATCATCCTCTTTTCCAAGCCCTTCAAGGCAGGGGACTATATCGAAACCTCCGGCGTCAGCGGCACGGTAGAATCCGTAGGGATCCTGTACACCCGGATCATTACGCCGGACAATAAGACGGTCTACATCCCCAATGGTACCATCTCCGCCTCCGTGATCTCCAACTACACGGAAAAGAAGCTGCGCCGACTGGATCTGGAGTTTTCCATCAGCTATGAAAGCGATTTTGATAAGGCACGAAATCTGATCCGGCAAACCATCAACGAATCAGAGATTGCTCTGAAGGAGCCGGAACCCCTGGTACGGATGGGCAGACAGGACGACAGTGCCATTATCATCTTTACCTATGTGTGGGTGGACAGTTCCAACTACTGGGAACTTCGGTATACGTTACTGGAAAACGTGAAGAAGCAGTTTGATGCCAACGGGATCAGTATTCCCTTCCCCCAGGTGGATGTACACAATATCCCGCAGTAGCCCGGAAAGGGGGACTTTCTATGAGCGAATCCGTAACACCGGCTGCTCCGGATGAAGCAGCCTCTACACCAAAACCGAAAAAAAAACATACCAAGCGGCGGGTCTTTTTTCTGATCCTGGTGCTGCTGTGGTTATTCAACAACTTTACCTTGAAAACCACCAGGGAGGAGATCACCAGCCCAAAGGTGACCAACGAGATCACCATAGCCGCTCTGAGCGATTACCACGCCAGCTGGCTGGGGATCCAGCCGGAAACGATTCTTGGAGATCTGAAGCGGATCGATCCGGATCTTGTCTGTATTCTGGGGGATATGTACACAGATCAGCCCAGCGGCAAAAGCTGCGACCGGGCGCTGGCGCTGATGAAAAAAATTGCTGCCCAGCATCCGGACAAGGTATACTATGTGCCCGGCGAGCACGACCGCACCTATGCCTACATGGATGCTCTCCGGGCAGCAGGCATTCATGTGATGGACTACAAGCAGGAACGGGTGCAGATCGGCTCCACCATACTGGAAATCTACGGAATTGACAATGCATATTTTTCTCCTACCTTTGATCTGACCAATGCCTTCGAGCTGCCGGATCCGGAGGTTTACTCCATTCTGCTTGCTCATATTCCTGTACCAGAAAAATATGCCCCCTTCGGAGCAGATCTGGTACTGTGCGGTGACACCCACGGAGGTGTGGTACAACTGCCATTCCTGGGGCCTGTGTATGACGACGGCATCTGGCTGCCGGAGGTACTGGGAAATGCAGGCACAGTTTACGACAAAGGGATCTTCCCCTGCGGCACCGGCAAGCTGTTCGTCACCTCCGGGATCGGAAACTATCCCAATATTCCCATTCGTTTTCTCAATCGTCCGGAGATCGGTGTACTCAAGATCATGCCGGAATAAGAGAACACCGCAGGGTATGTTCTGCCCTGCGGTGTTGCTGTATCAAGGAGTATTTTATGCGTACAAATCAGCTTTTATCCGAATCCGTGGAAAAATTGCTTGCCTGGTATCCGGCTCACGCACGGGATCTTCCCTGGCGGCAGGATCAGGAGCCATACCATGTGTGGCTGTCGGAGATCATGCTCCAACAGACCAGGGTTGAGGCAGTGAAGGGCTATTACCGGCGATTTTTGCAGGCACTGCCGGATATTGCCGCCCTCGCTGATGCGCCCGAAGAACAGCTTCTGAAGCTGTGGGAGGGACTGGGCTACTACAACCGGGTGCGGAATCTGCAAAAGGCAGCCCGACAGATCATGACGGAGCATAGCGGTGTATTTCCAGGGGAATATGCTAAGATCCGGAAGCTCAGCGGCATCGGTCCCTACACTGCCGGTGCCATTGCGTCCATTTGCTTTGAACAGCCCACCCCGGCAGTGGACGGAAATGTGCTGCGGGTCATGTCGAGAATACTGAACGATCACAGCTGCGTGGATCTGCCAAAGGTCAAGCAACGGTTCACAGAGCAGTTGGCGGCGGTGTATCCGGCAGGACAATGCGGCATGCTGACCCAGGCACTGATGGAACTGGGGGCAACGGTATGCGTACCCAATGGTGCGCCCCGATGTGATGCATGTCCTGTACGGGAACTTTGCATCGCCCATGAGCAGCAAACTGTGGAGCAGCTTCCGGTACGGGCAGAAAAAAAGAAGCGGCGCATCGAGCACAGAACCGTATTTGTGTTTCTGTGCGGCGATGCAGCCGCCGTGCGAAAGCGTGAGGATAAGGGATTGCTGGCAGGGCTTTGGGAGTTTCCCAATCTGCCACACACATGCACCCCGGAGGAGGCAATTGCCTGGGGGGAGGAGATGGGTGTACACCCGACCGCTTTGCTCCAATCCCAGGAGCGTGTCCACATCTTTACCCACATTGAGTGGCATATGACCTGTTACTTTTTCCGGTGTCTGCACCAATCCGATGGGTTTGTATGGGCAGATGCGGATGCGCTGCAGGGGCAGTATTCGCTGCCCACCGCCTTCCGGCTGTTCCTGCCGGATGTACTGGAACTACTGAATCAAGCACCATAGGAAACGGAGCCGGAACTGCTGGAACCGGGTACAGTCTGAGCCGTATGCTTTTTGCAGCTGCATGGCAAGCTCCGTGACAAATTCCCGATCCTCCTCAGAAACAGTATGCTCACTCAAATCCGCATATTCCGCTATGGACGCAGCACGGGTCAGCGTATCTGCGGACAGATAAGGGCATGCTTCTTCTGCCCTGGCGGCAAAGCTGGTGGGCGTTTCATTGCCCGGTGTCAAGCCCATCTGTTTCAGCAGCCGCAGCAGATATTGATAAGCGCCAATCACAGCAGCATTTGTGTCTCTGGATGCAAAGACTGCTGTTCTTTTTTTCCAGATTCGATTAGCCCGACGATGCAGATACTTCCAGATGCCACAAGGCAACAAAATCGCTACTGCAAGCACTGTCAGGATCAACAGCAAAGCCCTGAAAAGGGAGGTAGAGCCGGAGTTGTTTCTCTGTGTGCCGGTAGAACTGTCGGCTGTGCTGGTCTGGGTATGCACCGGTACAGTTGTGGTAACATGCGTCGTGGTCTGGGTGGTTGTGGTGGTTGCGGCTGTGGTGACCTGTAACGCCAATTGGTTGGAGTTTGCACCGCCGGGAGTAAAGTCATAGGGGATCCACCCGATGCCATTCAGATAGATTTCCGCCCAGGCATGCGCATGGCTGTCATCTATCACCAATGTCCTCTCCATGGAACCAGAAGATTCCGATGCATCGGAAAGCATATCCTGGGACACGGCAACTCCCTCCACATACCGTGCTGGAATACCAGCCATTCGGCACAGCATAACGCCGGCAGTGGCAAAGTAGGCACAGTATCCCTGGTGACTTTCCAGAAGAAAATATTCTATAAGCTCCCGTCCTGTCGGTACAGGTCCGGGCGTCAGAGTATAGGTGCAATTTTCTGTAATGGAACTGTAAATATCATCCACTTCTCGCAGAACCATGTCTGTGTGTGAGGCATAACTGTCCGCCCTTCCAATATCATTGTTCAATCGGTCAGCGTATGCTGTCTGAACACGCTGCATGGCTTCTGTATCTGGCACATCCAGGTAGGAATCATAGACAAATTTCTGATAGCTGGGCTCCCACTCATTCAGCTGTTCCGGATTCTCATCCAGTTCCATACTGGCGAAATACAGAAAGTTGAAATTCACATAATCATCCAGCAGATACTCTACGCTATAGGACTGCGGATAGAGCCGCTTGCATGCTCCATCGTGGTAGGGCTTCAGAAGATTGGTATCATATGGCGTGACAAACGGGTATGGGATATAGGCAATATCCGACGCTGCCGGAACCGGACTGATCTCCATCGTGTTCAGACGCATATCCGCTGTGCGAACACGGTTTTCAATAAACTGATACAGCATCGTCTGTGCAGAATCGGTTTTTCCGGCAGACTGCATCTGCGCAAGCCGTTGGTATTGCGCCTCAGTCAGAGCTGACCAGGTGTTGTTTTCATATTTGGATCCCACATAGCTTTTCAGATACAAGTCATAGTCCGGCACCGAAAAATAGCGCAGCTGAACCATGGGCTCATAGGTGAACCGGATCCCATTCAGCCTGCCCAATGTAAAGGTATCCGGCGTGGATGTACTTGGAGCAAATTTGAAGGGAGAAGGAGCCGGTGTATCGACTTCCAGTTCCTTGGGCAGGGTAATGCGCTTTAATCCGCTTTTGATCTGCATGCGCCAGGTGTTCAACTGTTCAGAACGGGAAAAATGACTCCAGTTTAACCCGGCGGTCACGGCAGAAAACAGCACAAGGATCAGAACCAGTCCGGTCAGTGCCGTCTGAACGCCCACTTGTCGGCGCAGGGGTTCCTTGGCATGATACTGGTGCATGCGCCTGCTCCGCAGATGCAGAATGGAAAAGGCACGATCCTGTGCCAGAATCCCCACCCAGTATGCAAGCAGACAGGCAAACGCCGGGTAGGAGGGTGCCACGCCATAGTACAAGCCGATTTCCGGCAGTGCGCCGGTCAGCACAAAACAGATCACTGCGTTGGGACGGGTAATGGTGAAAAAGCAGGTCAGAACGCCCAGGAACAGCATACAGAACAGCAGCAATGCCGTCGTTGCCTGCATCTGGTTCTGATAGGTCAAACCGGTATAGCGCAATTCTTCTGTAAAATGCACACGCTGATAAATGGTGTTGAATACATAACAATAGCCGTCCACCGCCAGGGACCAGTATTTCACCAGCAGCAGTTCTCCACCGATCAGGGTGGGGATCAGTCCCAATGCCCAGCGTTTGCCCATGATGCAGAACACGGAGGAAACCACCCAGCACAGCAGAATGCCTCCGATCAGCATTGAATAGTTGACTTGCAGATCGAACATGGACAAAAAAACTGCAAAGGTAGAGCTGATTCCAAGCAGAGCCAGCAGCATGGTATAGATCATGCTGCGCTGTTTGCCCGGTGGCGATGTGGACATGCGGGGCGCAGACAGCAGCTGGATCCCGCTTTCCGAAGCGGACTGTTTCATAAAATCACCTCCCGCAAGGCAACTCCAACGCATCCCGGAGAAACCGCGCAAAGCTCCATCTGTGGAAAGGCGGCCGCTGTCCGTTGAAAGCAAGCAGCGTCCTCCTCGTCGGCATTCACGGAAATCACCGTGATCCGGTCGGCGTGCAGCTGTTCCAGCTGAACCAACTGCTCCGGCTGTACACCGGCTGTAAAATAAATCAGATGAGAAATGCTTCTGTCCGGGTCTATGCAGTGCAGCGTGGAGGAAAGCGTATGGGTGGGAGTGGACATCAGTCGCCGGATGCCTTCATAGATCGACGCATCGGATACAGGGACCGTCACCAGCCGTTCGCCTGGGGGATCAAACCAGCACAGATTGTGAGGATGCTCCGACTCAGAAAAGGCGACAGAAACGGAAATCAGGGACTCCAGCAAGGCATGCTGCATCGGCAGGGGACTTTGCTTCCACTCCGCAAACAACACAGCAGCCTGTCCGATGGGCAGACTGAATTCCTTGACGATCAGTCCCGTATTCTTTTCACTGAGTTTCCAGTGAATCCGATTCAGCCTGTCACCGGGGTGATAATCCCGCAGCCCGAATACCTCCGAAGGATCATCTCCGGATCGATACTGGGAGAAGGTTTCATTCTCGCTGTCCTGGGAAAGCACCTGCCCAGACACCGGCTGCATGGGCCAGATATGGGGCATGATCCACAATTCCTGTGCCGGGGGCGCAGAAATCCGGATCCGGAACATCCGGAGCATGTCATACAGCCGGATCTGGGTGATCTCCGCCCGCAGACAACCGCAGTATTCCGGCAGCAGCTGCAAGCCGATGGTCTGACTGCTTCTGGCTGGCAGACCGGTGGACACCAGAATGGTTTCGTCCTGCTGTGCCAGTTTGTTCCGATACCGGATCCGGAACACGGCATGGGGAATCGGCAGAATACACGGATTCTGCAAAAAAAGCTGCAATTCAATCTGTTCCCCGGCTGGCAGGGTGCCGGAAGGACAAAGCAGCCGGATCCGGAGTCTGCTGCCGGCGATCCGGAGCCACAGCCAGGAAAACCCGGGCAGCAGGAAAATACACAGCAGCAGGATCAGACTAAGCGTATCCTTAAACAGAAGGAAGAAAAACATCAGACCCACCAGCAGCAGACAGTATGCAAGCTTCGCCAGGATCATATTTCATCACCAATGACAGGAACAGGCACCTGCCGCACCACATCTCCGATGACCTGCTCCACTGTGATCTCCTGCATCCGGGCCTTGGTGCTGAGCAACAGACGGTGTGCGAATACATCCCGCAGCATAAAACGCACATCGTCCGATGTAACGTAATCCCTACCCCGGAGCAGTGCCGTTGCCTTTGCGGCGGCAGTCAGCGCCAGCGTGCCCCGGGGACTGATGCCAAGTCGCAGCATCTGGTGCTGCCGGGTTGCCTGGGCAAGACTTGCGATGTAGTTGTAGATCCTGTCATCCACATAGATCTGCTCGGTCTGCCGCTGCAGCCGCACAATATCCTCTGCCGAGGCAACCTGATGCACATGGTCAATGGGGTTCTCACTGTGCCGTGCTTTTAAAATATCCACCTCGCTCTGTAAATCCGGATAGCCCATGTTCAGCTTGATCATGAACCGATCCAACTGGGATTCCGGCAGCATCTGGGTACCTACGGAGCCGATGGGATTCTGGGTTGCGATCACGAGAAAGGGCTTGGGCAGCACCCGGGTCACGCCGTCAATGGTAACACTGCCCTCCTCCATGACCTCCAGCAAGGCAGACTGGGTCTTGCTGGAGGTACGGTTGATCTCATCCGCCAGAAACAGGTTGCACATTACCACACCGGGCTTGTAGTCGAAGCTGCCGGTCTGTTTGTTGTAGATGGTAAACCCGGTCACATCTGCCGGCATCACATCCGGTGTAAACTGCATCCGATGGTGGACAAGGTGCATTGCCTTGGAAATAGCCAACGCCAGAGTGGTTTTTCCCACACCGGGAATATCCTCGATCAGAATGTGTCCGCCAGCCAGCATTGCCAGCAGTACTTTAATCACGGTCTCATCCTTGCCGACTACAGCCTTTTTCACCTCCCGGATAATCTGCTTTGTCTGTGTAATCGCAGACTGAATCTGTTCTTCCATATTGATTGTTCCTTTCTTTTTTTGTATCTTTAACAGGCTTTCCTGGATCGTTTTACAATACAATTTCTAGTATAACACAAAATCTGCCGTTGTGCAACCGCTGAAACGCAAATAGCCATGCTTTTTTGCCGACTGTCACAACAAATTTCGACACAAATCCGGGACAAAATTGGCATATGTACCAAAAAGCCATTGCCGGAATTGACAAATCACAAATTACTGGTATACTATAATAATGTAGGTCTATGAGAACCGAGAAAAGAGGGTTACTATGAACATTTGGCACAATATCAGTCCCAAACGCATCAACTCTGATGATTTTGTGGCGGTCATTGAAATCCCAAAGGGGAGCAAGAAAAAGTACGAGCTTGACAAAGAAACCGGACTGATTATGCTTGACCGAATTCTGCATACCTCAACCCATTATCCCGCAAATTACGGTCTGATTCCCCGCACATATGCTGACGACAACGACCCGCTGGATGTTCTGGTGCTCTGTTCTGAGCGACTGTATCCGATGACCCTGGTGCGCTGCTATCCCATCGGCGTGATCCGCATGATGGACAGCGGTCATATGGACGATAAGATCATTGCAATCCCGTTCAATGATCCCAATTATAATATGTACCACGACATCAGCGAGCTTCCCCGGCATGTGTTTGATGAAATGTCCCACTTCTTCCGGGTCTACAAGGAACTGGAGAACAAGACCACTGCCGTGAACGAAGTAGAAAACGCAGAGGTTGCCCGCAAGATCATTCAGAGTGATATCGATCACTATATTGAAAAGTTTTGTAAATAATTTTTGAAGGAGCGTGCAAGCATGACAGCTGGAGCAAATGAGGTTTTGTTCGATTCACAGAAAGGCGTAGCACCCCTGGGGCTGATCGCCACAGAAAGCGCAACGGAGCTTGGTGACAAGATCAACGGGTACCTGATGCGCTGGCTCGTAAACGAGGAGGAGAATCCGGATGGATTCCTCATCGGTTCCGAGTGCCCCCGTTTTGCTTCCGGAGACGGCAAGGGTCTGATCAAGTCCACCGTCCGGGGCAAGGATCTGTTCATTCTGGTAGACGTGGGAAATTACAACTGCAAGTACAAGATGTTCGGCAGGGAAAATTCCATGTCCCCGGACGATCACTACCAGGATCTCAAGCGCATCATCCAGGCTGCATCCGGCAAAGCACACCGGATCAACGTCATCATGCCGATCCTCTACGGCGGCAGACAGCATCGTCGCAACTTCCGTGAATCCCTGGACTGTGCATGCGCACTGCAGGAACTGGAATCCATGGGCGTTTCCAATATCATCACCTTTGATGCACACGATCCTCGGGTACACAATGCAGTACCGCTGATGGGCTTTGACAACGTAATGCCCTCTTACCAGGTGCTCAAGGCTATGTTCAAGTGTATTCCGGACTTTGACATTGCGCCGGACAAGTTTATGGTTATCAGCCCGGACGAGGGTGCGCTGAACCGGAATATGTACTACGCTTCCGTTCTGGGTGTCAACATGGGTATGTTCTACAAGCGCCGGGATTACTCCAGGATCGTCAACGGCAGAAACCCCATCGTGGCACATGAGTATCTGGGCAACTCCGTAGAGGGGCTGGATGTGTTTATCGCAGACGATATCATTTCCTCCGGCGAGTCCATGCTGGATCTGGCATATGCCCTGAAGGACAAAAAGGCACGCCGGATCTTTGCTTACGCAACCTATGGTCTGTTTACCGACGGACTTGAAAAGTTTGACAAGGCGTATCAGGATGGGTATATTGACGGTGTGTTTGGCACCAATCTGACCTATCGCAGTCCGGAGCTTCTGGCTCGTCCCTGGTTCCACGAGGTTGACGTATCCAAGTATATTGCATACTTCATCGCAGCCATCAACCACGATGTATCCATCAGCACCGTCATCGATCCTCACCAGAAGATCGCACTGCTGCTGGAAAAGATGCATCAGAAAAAGCTGGAAAACGCACAGATGGCATAAGTTCCGATTCAATCAATACAGAAAGACCGCAGCCGGACAAGCTGCGGTCTTTTTTATGTGTCCGTCAAAGAGCATGCCCTGCGGTATTCCACCGGGGTCATGCCCGTATGCAGCCGGAACTGACGCAGGAAATACTTACTGTCCCGATAGCCGCATTGCTGGGCAATCTGCTGTATGCTGTCCTGGGTGGTAAAAAGCAGATACCGGGCAAGCAGGATCCTGCCTTTGATGCAGTCCTGATGGGGGTTGACGCCAAAGCAGGCTTTATAGATCGTTCGCAGGTGCCCGGAACTGTAGGAACAGGGGAGTCCTGTGCTGTCGGTTTCAAAAAACACCTCCGGGGTCAGATAGAACTGATTTCGCAGCGCAAGCATCTCCCGGTAGTGGGAACAAGTCCGCCGGGCAGCACTGATTCTGGTCAGCTGATCCAGCTCCTGCAGCGCCTTTGGCATTTCCGTCTGATAAGTTGAATTCGGCGTACAAAGCTGCGCAGTACATACGAAAGAATCGGTGCCGTAACACCGGGTGTATCCGACTGCCCGCAGCAGGATTGCACCCAGCAAATCTGCAAGAAGACGGCTGTCAGCGGTATCTGCACGCACCACACAGGCAAACGTGTTTTCCTCGACTCTGCCATACAGCCGGGAGCCGGCACAGAAGCACTTGACTGCGTCAGATGCTGCCAGGAGCGCCTGAATCTTCTGCCTGGAGCCTTCGGTGGCATAGCTTTCGTCAAACAAGCAGACACGCAGCACCACAAGATGGACTTTTCGGGCATCGAACGTTTCAACAGCTGCATCAAAAGCAGAGTGAAACCCACGCTTGCTGTACATATCAGTCATGTTATCCACCGATTCCGACAGATTGCAGCACTGAGTCAGATACTGAATATCATTTTTCAACCGCAAAAACTCCAGACCGTTGCTGACTGCTTTCAGCCAGTGCCGGTACAATGGGGTGTTGGCTTCCGGCGTATGAAACTTCATTACCGCATAGCCCAGGGATCTTTGCAGAAAAAACAAGGGGCTGAAGCTGTATGCGGCAGCCGAACCGCTGCAAAATCGTTCCAAATCATGTTTTTGTATCGTAAATGGCTCTTCCTGAGCCAGAAGGCTGTAGCATGTCACAGTTTCCGACACTGCCCGGTCGTTGTACCAGTCCTCATACAGGCACAGATAAACCTCCTCTGCATGTCGAAGCATATACCGATACTTTCGACAAACCTGTAACAGATCCGGGATAGTACGACACTCGGTCAATTCAAATTCCAGCTGTCCGAACAGGTTTAGAAAGTCATCCGTGCGCTTCAGACTGATCCGCTCCTGTTCGGCAAGCAGCTGTGCCGGATCCAGACCGCATTGACAGGAATCTCCAGGAATCAGTCTGCCCGGAGGAGGGGTAAAATCCGTCCCCGGATGCCCGTCCAGCTGTTGCTGCATCAGTCGGATCGCCTCCGCCCCCAACTGCGCCCGATTGCGCTGATAGGTGGTCAGAATCGGGTAATGGTATATACGCTCCTGAATGTACTCATAGCCTGTGATCGTAATGCGATCCGGCACACAGATTCCGTTTTTTGCAAAAGTGTCCAGCATACCGTAAGCCATGTAATCGTTTCCGCAGAGCACTGCCTGGGGAAAGGGTCTGTCTTTTTTGATGTAGGATTCAGCAAGCTCTGCACCGGAATTCATCCAGAAATCACCGAAATGCACTTTATCCGGATCGTAGGTGAGTCCATGATGCTCCAGGGACGCCCGGTATCCGGCAACCCGTTGGTGAGACGCTTCAATAAAGTCAAACCCGGTCAGCATTTCCATATTCGTAAATCCATGTTTTTCGATCAGATGATCTGTAATCCGTTCAAAATCCAGTGCGTCACTGGTATTGAGAAACTGAAAATGCTCCAGAACAAAGCCAGGTTGCGGTGTGCCCAAAGCGATCAATGGTACATGCGCCATGTGAGACAAATGTTCTACAATCAGTTTTTGCTGGGATGTGTTCAGTATTGTTTCTGAAAATAGGATCAGGCCGTCAAAGGCATCCGAAAGGATCAGATCGTAGATGTCATTTTCCCGTTCAATGGTGTTTGCCGGGTCATTGGGATTATAAATATTTGAAAGAAACAACAGGTCGATGTTTCGTTCCTGTGCCTGCCGGAGCATACCGGAAAGCAGTTCGGACTGCTCTATATCGCTGAGCTGGGATGCGATCACGCCAATTATGTATCTGTTGGACTTGCTCATAGGCTGCTTCCTCCCAAAGTGGACGGATGTGAACGTCTGTTATCATTATATCACTGTCCCAATTCACAGTCAAGAAAAAAACATCGTTTTGTCCACCTAATCATCGTTTTGTGCGTTGACGACCTCCTGTGAATTTTCTATAATAAAGAAAAGAAAAAATGGAGGTGCATTAGATGAAACTTAAAAAAATCTGTGCTGCATTGCTATCTGCGGCATTGCTCACAAGTTCCTTTGCCTATGCTTCGCCGAAGGGCACAGCCGGCAACGACGGTTCCTCTCTCTCATTCCTTGGCAATCAGTTTCAGGTCTCCACAATGACCGCAGAGGCGGCAAACAGCGTCATGCGCAGACCCTGCTCCCCGGATCAGCCCATGCTGATCGTGCACATCGACACCTGGAATTACGCAGATCCGGCAAAAATCATTGCTTTGATTCCGGAGGATATCAAGCCCTATGTAGTGTTCAACATTTCGCTGTCCATCAATTGGAGCTCTACGGATCACAAGTGGCTGATGGTGCAGGACGGGTATGAATGTGCCAAGTCCTGGCTGAAAACCTGCGCAGACGAAGGTGTATGGTGTATGGTACAGCCTGCAAGCGGCGGTCAGTGTCATCTGCCGGATTACGACTCTTCCGGAAACATTGTAAATTACCCCAACAAGAGCCAGTTCGTTCCCCACGCCGATGATGATTATGAAAACACCATCTATGCAGAATTTTTCCGGGATTACCCCAACTTCATCGGCTTCAACTACAGCGAGCAGTTCTGGGGCTTTGAGTCTCAGGACTTCCCGGTAACCCCCATTCAGCGGTATCAGCATTTTGCAAAGCTGCTGAAGCTGTGCAACAAGTACGGCGGCTATCTGAACATCAACTGGTGTGCCAATTACTGGAGCGCTGCACTGAATCCAGTGGCAATGCTGAAACGCTGCCCCGAATGGCGCAGTGCCTGTGAGCAGTATTCTGCCAATTTGCAATTGGAAGAAAAGTACACCCAACTTGGCTTCAGTGAGGATGTGGAAAGCGAAGTGCTGGGAGCATACCTGTCCGGCTATTGCGGCAACTACGGCGTTCGGTATGATGAAACCGGTTGGTCTGATTCCACCTGGTCAGGCAGCGGAGATGTAACCAAGGAACAATACCGACAAATCACCGGCCTGCCTATTCACATGGAGCGCATGGCACTGAATGGTGCTACGATCATCGATGGACCCGAGCTTGTGTGGGCGGATGACTTCGCAGAAAAATGGGGCGGCATAAAGGATGGCGACTACAGTTGCCGCAGTTGGGACACCAAAGATCAATATGTGAACGATACCCTAGGCTTCTTTCGCAAGCTGGTAGATGGAACCATCCGGATTCCCACCCGGCAGGAAGTCATCGAGCGAACCAAGGTGGTTGTGATTCAGGATAACACGACCGGGGATAATCACAACAAATACAGCACCTATCCTACTCTGTTTGAGGGGCTGTATCGCATGTCCGGAGACGGGAATCTGGATAAAAATTACAATCCATATAAGAGTACAGGACGATATCCCACAATCCCCACAGTTTATGCCCTGCGGGACAGCGTGGCAAAGAGCTTCCAGGTGCAGATCAAGCAGTCCTCCATCCCGTCCCGGTGGAGCTCCATTTCCGCAAAGCAGGATGAGTTCAACAAGCTGTTCGCATCCGACTACTACGGCAATTGCTACGCAGGCAGGTATGAGAACACATGGGTTACCTACAACTCCAATAAGGATGGCAGCAACTGCGGTGCGGTTCTTTCTCTAAAGTACAACACCTGCAAGAATCTGGACGTTAACTTCAACCAATACGGCAACGCCCTGATCAAGGAGTACAGTGACCGGATTGACATTTACGCAAACAACTTTGACGAAAAGGCACAGACTACCCTGAGAACCGATACCTTCAAGATTTCCGGCTGTGCAGCAAAGCCCAGCTATTCCGCAAAGGATACGGGCAGAAACCAGACTGCATCCCAGATCAGCGAAAGCTATGCAAACGGTACATACACCTTAACTGTAAAGCACAACGGTCCGGTAGAGATCAGCATTCAGTGCAAGGGCAATGAGACCGGAAGACTTTCCAATCCCAAGGAGTCCAGCGTAAAAGCGCCTGCATATCCTTCCTTCTACACCGGCGTTCGTCAGTATGAGGGTGAATTCTTCGACACACAGAATGTAGAAGGCAACGTAGCAAACGGCTGCGGCAGTGGTGTAACCGGCTTTTGGGGACAGGGCTTCCTGAAGTACGGCGCAAAGAATAATGCAGCCGTTCGGGACACTGTTTCTACCACCAAAGCAGGAAAATTTGACCTGACACTGCGGTATTCCGCAACCTCCGACATCAACAACGTAGACCTATATGTAAACGGCAGCAAAGTTAAGACCCTGTCCATGCCCAAGGGCAGCAGCTACAGCGATTGGAAAACTGTGACCCAATCCATTGATCTGAAGGCAGGGGACAACCAGGTCGAGCTGAAATCCAATGCAGCACTGGATGGCTCCCTGTATTTGGACTGCTTTACAGTCAAGGGGGATTTCGGCACCGGAACAGTCGAGGATCCGGATCCCATCAACGGCAAGATCATTCAGGAGCTTACCGTATTCGACAAGGAGAATGCTGCCGACTGGTCCATCTATTATGACGCAAAGGTTGGCTCCGTACTCTACGGTGACCGGGATCTTACTATCACTTCCATGCCCAAGAATCTGGTGAATGCTGAAGCGATCCGCACAGCATGCGATTCCAAGCTGAGCACAAACGATCTTGGCAAGTTTACGGCCGGTGCAGATGCAACCATCTATACAGCTGTGGACACCAGAGTGGTTGAAAACATGCCGGAATGGCTGAAGGCATGGACATTTGCAGGATGCAGCGTGACCACTTCCAATGACGTTACCCTGATGCTCTACAAGCTGAACGTAAAGAAGGGCGATGTTGTGGCACTGGGAACCAACGGAGGCAGCGGCAATTCTGCAAACTACATTGTATTTGCCGTTCCCCAGGAAAAAATCGTCAAGGGCGATGTGAACCTGGACGGCGTCATCAACGGTTTTGACCTGATTCTGGCAAAGCGCGGCATGGCAAACGGATTCACCGATACCCGTTCTTTCGATGCTGCTGATGTGGATAAGGATGAAAAATTAGAAAAGGACGATATCACACAGCTGCAGAATTTCATCAAGCTGTCTGCAAAGGAATTCACAGAAACACCTGTAACAAAGCCTGCGCCTGCTGTACTCACCGAACCGGCAGATGATCCCGGCTAAAAGACCATTCGTCCCCATATGTACAACTATGTACGTTCCATTTTCAAAGCAACCAAGTAAAGCCTCCCCCTGGAGCTTCGGCGCTACTCATAAACCAGAAAACGGTACAGTCCGCAAGGGCTGCACCGTTTTCCTTTTCCTTGTAACACTGTCATTATGCAATGCTGCCTTCACGCAGCTGATACAGCTCATACCGGTATCCATCGTGGGCTTCCTCCGCCGTACCGATCAAGGTATACAGCTCAGTCAAAGCTGCGCACGGTTCTTTGCGCCAAAGGTGTTCCCGCATGCGATATCGTACCACCACGAACTCCACAGCACCCTCCTGTACGATCCTGTCCTGCTCCTGGTACATCTCGGGCAGTTGATCCTTTGGGATATTGAGCCGGCAGAAAAACCGGGTATCCGGCAGCAAAGCGCCGGACTCCAGATAAAAACCGCCATCCAGGAAACAGTAATTCAGCAGCGTGATTTCATCCTGTCGCTTCGTTTGCTCCATCAGCTGTGCAAACTGGATCTGGGGGTAGTAGGACTCAGGCTTGCCAAGATAATACCGACAGTTGCTGGCAGGGTACAGCGCCAACAGATACAGCACCGGAAACGCCAGCTTCATGCACGTTTTCCACCGTTTCTGACCCATACCAGCCCACAACCGCAGCAGGGGAATGATGCCGAACAGGCAGTACCCTGCCATAATCAGCAGGTAATACCGATACCGGACACCTCCTGCAAATACAAAAAAGTACAACCCTGCATAGGTTGCGGCAATGGCGATCCGGGTGGCGGTCTGCTTGCAGCTGTCTTTTTTCAAGACAAAATACAGCACACCACCTATGCACAGGGCAGTCATACAGAAATTGTGGAACACATCCTGCACCAGGATTCCGCCGATGCGCAGAATCAGAGAAGCAGAACGGGAATATAGAAAAATGTTGGAGTAGAAGTATACATAAAAAAAGTCATACAGTGCGTGGTGGTATGCAAAATACGCCAGCCATGGCAGCATGGTCAGAGCCATGCCGCTCAGGAACAGAAAACAATGGGCAAATGCCCGGCCAGGCTGTCCCTGTCGGATGGTCTGCACAAAAAAGAACAGCACCCAGGCAATGTAAAACCCCAGCATGGTGAACTTGATCCAAAGAATCATGCCAGCCAGCACACCGCAAAGAATATGTGTCCGGCGGCAGGGGAGTGTACCGGACTCGGTGCAGCGCAGCATAGCATACAGACCGTACAGCACCAGAGGCAGACAGAATTCCTCTGCATTGTCCCCCCGGCTGAAGCAATAAGCTGTGACGGTCACAAAGCCGGATAATGCCGCCGCCGGAAATTGCAGACGCTCCGGCAGAAACAGCCCTGCGATCTTACAGTACAGCCAGAGCACCCAGGTCAGGTTCAGAATCTCTAGCAAATAGACTCCGAAAAAGCCATTGCTGTCCATCCATGCAGCCAGGGCATGCAGACCATACAGCAGGGGGCCCTTTTGCTCATACAGATCCCGGTAGGGGACTGTTCCGGACAGCATGGCTTTTCCCACCGTCAGAAAGCAGTTCTGATCCACCCCCGTGTGCAGAGGAAACAGGGGCGATGCCATGGAACAGACAGTCATCAGAAGACTGGACAGCAGTACACAGCTCAGCAGCCGTATGCAGGTTTGCCGCTTCAAAAGCAACCCTCCCAATTTGTGATATACATTTGCTTTTCTAGTGTATCACAAATCAGGAGGGTTTGCAAGCCGAACCTTCGGCAGTATCGCATAGGGTTTGTGCAGTGTTTCCTTATAAATCCAGCCCGGCAATTACATCCTTCAGAGTCTGTACCGAATGCTCCAGCTGCTGCTGTTCGCTGCCGTCCAGAGGGATATCCAGTACCTTTTCAACGCCCTCCGCCCCCACAATGGAGGGAACGCCGAAATACACGTCCGATACCCCGTAATGACCGTTTACATAAGCGGAAACCGGCAGCACAGAATGCTCCTCCCGGACGATGGCACGGGCGATCCGGGTCACTGCCAGAGCAATGGCATAATAGGTGGCGCCTTTTTTCTCAATGACCTTATAGGCGCTGGTGCGCACGTCCTCGTACAGCCTGTGGAGCGTTTCTCCGTCGCATGCACCGCAGATATCGCAGAAGCTGTCCAGATCCACCCCGGAGATGTTGGCGCTGCTCCATACAGCCAGCTCGCTGTCTCCGTGCTCCCCGATGATAAAGGCATGCACGCTGCGGCTGTCCACCCCCAGATGCGCCCCAAGCAGGTATTTCAGCCGTGCCGTATCCAGCACCGTACCGGAGCCGATCACATGCTCCGGCGGGTAACCGGACAGCTTCCACGCCGCATAGGTCATCACGTCCACCGGGTTGGATACGATCAGCAAACGGGCATCCTGCGTAACCGCAGTGATTTGGGGGATCATATCCCGGAAGATCTCCACATTTTTGCGAACCAGTTCCAATCTGGTTTCACCGGGCCGCTGTCCGGCACCGGCTGTGATGATAATCAGAAAGCAGTCTGCCAGATCCGCATAGGTGCCGGCGTAGATCTTCATAGGGTGTACAAAGGGCAGGCCATGGCTCAGATCCATCGCTTCCCCCTCCGCCTTGGTCTGATTGATGTCGATCAGCACCAACTCCGAGAACATCTCCTCCTGTATCAGAGAAAAGGCAATGGATGCCCCTACAAAGCCGCACCCGATCACGGCACATTTTTGTTTATTCACAAGGATTCCTCCCATCGTAAATTCATCAGTAGCATCGCCTTTAGTCTGTCCGGAAATACCTTTTTTATGCGGTCTGATAAAAAAGGTTCAGGAATTCAAAAAAGGGGCTTGATTCTGTCGAAAAAATGCGGTATAATGATACCATATGATGTATAAGGTGAATCTCATCTTATATCGAAAGGAGTTAAGGATATGAATTATTCTCATGAAGTTGAAACAATGTGCCCTGTAAAGCAAGGCGTTGCTCACGGCGCAGCCCCGATCCCGGAAGAAGCAAAGTGGGTGAAGGCAAAGGAAATCACTGATATTTCCGGTTTCACACACGGCATCGGCTGGTGCGCACCGCAGCAGGGTACCTGCAAGCTCACACTGAACGTTAAGGGCGGTGTGATCCAGGAAGCATTGGTTGAGACCATCGGATGTTCTGGTATGACCCATTCTGCTGCAATGGCTGCTGAAATCCTCCCCGGCAGAACCATTCTGGAAGCACTGAACACCGACCTGGTTTGCGACGCAATCAACACTGCAATGAGAGAGCTGTTCCTGCAGATCGTATACGGCAGATCCCAGAGTGCATTCTCTGAGGACGGTCTGGTAATCGGCGCAGGACTTGAGGATCTTGGCAAGGGTCTCCGTTCTCAGGTTGGTACCATGTACGGTACACTGGAAAAGGGCCCCCGTTACCTGGAGATGACTGACGGTTACGTAACCGGCATTGCTCTGAATGAGGATGACGAGATCATCGGCTACAAGTTCGTTAACTTCGGTAAGATGATGGACTTCATCAAGGCAGGCGATGACGCAAACACAGCATACGAAAAGGCACAGGGTCAGTACGGCCGTGTTGCAGACGCTGTAAAGATCATCGATCCCAGAAAGCAATAAGAGGAGGAAAACTACAATGGCTTTATTTGAATCTTATGAGAGAAGAGAAAAGCAGATTCTTGCTGTTCTCGCACAGTATGACATTCACTCCATCGAAGAGGCTGCTGAAATCACCAAGGCTAAGGGTCTTGACATTTACAAGCTGGTTGAGAGCATTCAGCCCATCTGCTTCGAGAATGCAAAGTGGGCTTACACTGTAGGCTGCGCAATCGCAATCAAGAAGGGCTGCACCAGAGCTGCTGACGCTGCTGCTGCAATCGGTGAAGGTCTGCAGGCATTCTGCATCCCCGGCTCCGTAGCTGACCAGCGTAAGGTTGGTCTGGGTCACGGCAACCTGGGCAAGATGCTGCTGGAGGAAGAGACCAAGTGCTTCTGCTTCCTGGCTGGTCACGAGTCCTTTGCCGCTGCTGAAGGCGCAATCGGTATTGCTGAAAAGGCAAACAAGGTTCGGAAGGAACCCCTGCGGGTTATCCTGAACGGCCTGGGCAAGGATGCTGCACAGATCATTGCAAGAATCAATGGCTTTACTTACGTTGAAACCGAAATGGATTACTACACCGGCAAGGTAAAGGAAGTATTCCGCAAGTGCTACTCCAAGAATGCTGACAACCCCCGTGCAAAGGTAAACTGCTACGGCGCAAACGATGTAACAGAGGGCGTTGCGATCATGTGGAAAGAGGGCGTTGACGTTTCCATTACCGGTAACTCCACCAACCCGACCCGCTTCCAGCATCCGGTTGCAGGTACCTACAAGAAGGAATGTGTTGAGCAGGGCAAGAAGTATTTCTCCGTTGCATCCGGCGGCGGTACCGGCCGTACCCTCCACCCGGACAACATGGCAGCAGGTCCGGCTTCCTACGGTATGACCGATACCATGGGTCGTATGCATTCTGACGCACAGTTCGCTGGTTCCTCCTCCGTTCCGGCTCACGTTGAGATGATGGGTCTGATCGGTATGGGTAACAACCCGATGGTTGGTGCTACCGTTGCTTGCGCAGTTGCTGTAGAAGAGGCAATGAAGTAAGATCGTTTTGACGATATGCAAAACAGCCGATGCAAAAGCATCGGCTGTTTCTATATCCTTTGCAGCATATATGATGCTACACAAAAACCGGCATGCGGTATGCGCATGCCGGTTTTATTTTATGATCTTACTCTTCCCAGATCTTTGTGTGATCCTCTTCCTTCAGGTGCATCTTCTTCTCAATGATTTTTACAATGAAGCCGCTGAGGAATACCAGAATGGTAATTGCCCAACCGCCGATGATGTTGGATGCCAGAGAATAGCCGCCGTAGATACCATTGTTCTTGGTGAACAGGGTGATTACATTCCACAGGAAGAATCCTCCCAACAGAATGGGCGCACAAAACTTGATAGAGGTGCAGAACCACCACGCAGGCATCTTGAACCGTTTGGTGTTCCGGTTGATCTCATCCAGCACCTTGCGCAGCTTGAAGCACCAGCCAATGGCGATTGCCTCCAGAAAACCTACCAGAATCAGGTTGTAGCTGTTGCACCAGTTGTCCACGATATCCAGCCAAGCCACGCCTGCGCCGGTCACAAAGAACAGGGAAAATGCTGCGGAAATGATGCAGACCCAGACGGTTGTCTTACGCTTTGCAATGTGGAACTTATCGGAAATTGCAGTGGAAACGCCCTCCACAATGGAGAATGCGGAATCGATCGCCAAGGTGCACAGACAGAAGTAGAACACTGCCGCAAAAATCGCATTGACCACGCCGGAGCCGGTCAGATGTACAATGGCGGAGGGATAAATCAAAAATGCAGTGGCAATACCGGATGCGGACATGTCGTCTACAGTCATGCCCGTGCCATACATGGTGGTAAACAGCACGATACCGGACAGCACGCTGATGGAAAGATCGGCAAACGCAATGATCACACCGTCCACTGCCACATTCGCATCATCCTGCAGGAAGGAGCCGTAGGCAAACATAATCGCCATCATAATGGACAGAGAGTAGAATACCTGACCGACCGCATCGATCCACAGGTCCGCACTGGCAAGTTCAGCCAGATCCGGCACAAACATCACCTTCAGGCCTTCCATAGCCCCGGGCATCGTCAAGCCCTTGATCGCCATAATCAACAGGCAGGCAACCGGCAGGAACACGGTGTACTTGACCACCTTGCCCACACTGTTGGCGCCGTCCCGGATGCACAAATAAATCACGATCCATGCCACCAGCAGGCAAATCAGCACCGGCCAGGAGATGGTGCCATAACCGGAGGTGTCCCAGGTTGTTTTCAATAGGTCAGCCCACACACCGGAAGCAGCCGTGGAATCTCCGGTAAGATTTGCGAACTTGTAAGAGCATACGGTCATCAGAATAACCCAGCCAAATACCACGGCGTAGTAAATTTCGATCACGAATGCATTTGCGGTTGCAGCCCAGCCGATTGGCTCAAATTTTTTCTTGATGCTGTGCATTGCCTTGGGTGCGCCGCCTCGTACCTTTCTGCCAATGGCGATCTCCATGGTCAGAAGGGGAATGCCGATCACCAGCATTGCCGCCAGATACACCAGCATGAACGCACCGCCGCCGTGCTTTGCGCACAGACCCGGAAAGCGCCATGCATTGCCAAGACCTACCGCAGATCCGATTGCGGCAAGGATGAATGTGGATCGGGACGCCCAGGTCCCTCTGCTTGAATCACTCAAAAAAATCTCTCCCATACTTCATTTTATCTGATTTATTATCAAGCTATTTTATTGTAGCACGCCGAAAAAAGCATGTCAAGGTGAAATGGCTGGAATTTGTTGAACCAACCGATAAGTTGTCGGTGTTCTTGTCAAATACCAACAAGAACAGGGTGCCTGCCATAAGTGGAATCCATGAAAATGCTCAATCTTCTCACTTAGTGTGCCGGAAAGATTGACTTTATTATAGTACTATGATAAAATAACAAGTATGGCATTTTATTCGTATCAGATAAGGAGAAGATCACATGAAACTCAAGTCTATTTTTGCAATTCTGACCGCCGGCGTGCTGGCATGCACCGGTCTGACCGCCTGCGGCGATGACAAGGCTGCATCCAACCAGAAGGCTACCTTCACCGTTGGCTTTGACCAGGATTTCCCGCCCTTTGGCTATGTGGACGAAAACGGCGAGTTCACCGGCTTTGATCTGGAGCTTGCCAAGGAAGCTGCAAAGCGTATGGACATGGAAATCAAGCTGCAGCCCATTGACTGGGACTCCAAGGAACTGGAGCTTTCCTCTGGATCCATTAGCTGCATCTGGAACGGTTTCACCATGAACGGCAGAGAAAATGACTACACATGGACAGAATCCTATATGGATAATTCCCAGGTATTTGTTGTAAAGAGTGATTCCGGCATCAAGACCAAGGCTGATCTGGCAGGCAAGATCGTGACCGCACAGACCGATTCCGCAGCGCTGAACGCATTGAACGGCGACGATTTCAAGGATCTGAAGGCAAGCTTCAAGGAACTGTTGACCTGCGCCCAGTACAACACCGCTTTCATGGATCTGGAGGCAGGTGCCGTTGACGCTGTTGCAATGGATATCGGTGTGGCAAAGTACCAGATTGAAGGCAAGGAATCCAAGTTTATCATTCTGGACGAACCCATTGTCAAGGAGCAGTATGCTGTTGGCTTCTACAAGGGCAATACTGAAATGCGGGATAAGGTGCAGAAGGCACTGGACGAAATGGCTGCGGACGGCACCTTTAAGAAGATCTCCGAAAAGTGGTTCGGCTATGATGTCTGCACATTGGCAGCAGCAAAGAACGTCAATACATCTGCATCTGATTCCAACTAACAGGGTAACATCATGTCATTACAAAAAATTTTGCTGGAGCTGCTGTCCGGCATGGTCACCTCATCAGAGATCTTTCTGTTGACCCTGCTGCTGGCACTGCCTCTGGGACTGCTGATCTCTTTCAGCAGAATGGCAAAGTTCCGGGTACTCCGGTTTTTGACCCAGTTTTACATCTCTGTGATGCGGGGTACGCCACTGATGCTTCAGTTGCTGGTGGTGTACTACGGACCTTATTTTATTTTCGGCATCCGGATCACCAACGAATATCGGTTTATTGCAGTCATCATCGGCTTTGTGCTGAACTATGCGGCTTATTTTGCGGAAATCTACCGTGGCGGCATCCAGTCCATTCCGGTGGGACAGTATGAAGCAGCAAAGGTACTTGGCTACAGCCGTGCCCAGTGCTTTGGCAGGATCATCATGCCCCAGGTTATCAAGCGGATCATCCCCGCTCTGACCAATGAGATCATTACACTCATCAAGGATACATCCCTGTCCTTTGCCTTGGCTGTGCCGGAAATGTTCACCACTGCAAAGGCCATTGCCGCAGCAGACAAGACCATGACTGCATTTGCTGCAGCCGGCGTGTTCTACTATGTATTCAACCTGCTGGTGGCAGGAATCATGCGCAAAGTGGAACAGAAGCTGAGTTATTACCGCTGACCGAAAGGATGTTATCATGAGCGTTTTTGAAATCAAGCATGCCAGAAAATCCTTCGGTGATCTGGAAGTGCTCAAGGATATCAGTGTGTCCGTAGAACAAGGGGAGGTAGTTGCCATTCTGGGACCCTCCGGTTCCGGAAAGTCCACCTTCCTGCGTTGTGCAACCATGCTGGAGGAACTGGACGGCGGTTCCCTATGCTATGGCTCCCGGTTCGCAGCCAAGGACGAAAACGGAAAATCCGTTTATGTATCCCGGAAAGAGCGGCACAAGCTGTATGCCCAGTTCGGACTGGTGTTCCAGAACTTCAATCTGTTTCCCCACTACAGCGTCATGGAAAATATCATCAATCCGCTGATGGTGGTGCAGCATATGAAAAAGCCGGAGGCTCTGGAGCGGGGGAAGGCCTTGCTGGAGAAAATGGGGCTGTCGGATAAGGGGGACTATTACCCCTGCCAGTTGTCCGGCGGACAGCAGCAGCGGGTATCCATTGCCCGTGCGCTTGCCATGAATTCCAATATCTTGTTCTTTGACGAGCCTACCAGTGCGCTGGATCCGGAGCTGACCATGGAAATCCTCCGTGTGATCCGGAACCTGGCGGCGGAAAATATGACCATGGTGATCGTGACCCATGAGATTGAATTTGCCAGGAGTGTGGCGGATCGGGTCATCTTCATGGCAGATGGAATCATCGTAGAAGAAGGCAAGCCAGAGGATGTGATTGACAATCCCAGCAACGAGCGTACCCAGGCTTTCCTGAAAAAATTTGAAAGTGCATAATACCACGCCCGGAGGAAATATCCGGGCGCTTTTTGGAGGGTAACATGAATATTCGAGCAATGGCGGTACAGGATACGGATCAGGTGCTTTGCATGATGCGTGTGTTTTACGATTCACCGGTAGTGCTGCATAAGGCGCCGGACAGCATTCTGTTGCAGGATATTGCAGACTGTGTAGGGGAGTGTCCATTTATTGAAGGCTATATCTTTGAGGAAGATGGACAGATCGCCGGCTATGCCATGACGGCAAAAAGCTATTCCACGGAATACGGCGGGCTTTGTATTTGGGTGGAAGATATCTACATCAAGCCTGCCTTCCAGGGACGAGGCATCGGGAAAGCATTTCTGGAGCATCTGGAGGAGCAATATCGTGGCAGGGCAGTTCGGTTCCGGCTGGAAGCGGAGGATGAAAACCAACATGCGATCCATCTGTACAGCAAGCAGGGCTATCAAAAGCTGCCCTATGTGCAGATGACCAAGGAAGTATAAAAATTCCCTGGGTGTGCTTTGCATACCCAGGGGTCTTTTTATCCCACATTGTTTACAATGCCAACAGATACATACTGATGGCAGATGGCAAACAGGTCCGTACCCTCACTGCCCTGCCAATTGCGTCCGGGAATCACTTGGAACCGCATATGATCCGGATCCAGTTCCTCTGCGCTGTAGTCATCCACATAAAAAGGATCCCTTGAAACAGTGCATCCATGCATAACGCCCCTGCATGCCTCCAGAGGACAGCCGGGAAAGTTAATGTTCCAGATTTGAGAATCCGTCAGCTTCTTGTCTATGTACTCCTTCAGCAGCTGCGGCAGATACTTGTCCGTTACAGGACACTGCGGGGAATCCTGCGAAAGGGCAATGGCGTGAATGCCCCAGAATGCAGCCTCCAGCGCTGAGCCCACGGTAGCGGAATACTGGATATCTGACGCAATGTTGTACCCGTTGTTGATGCCGGAAAGCACCACATCCGGCTTCCTGCCCATCAGCTTGATGCCTACCCGGACACAGTCCACCGGAGTGCCGCTGCACGCAAAAGCCCGTACATCAGCTGGAAAAGCATCCTGCCGCCAAACCTCAACCGAATTCAGATAGTGAATGCTGTGGGACATGCCGCTGCGCTGACTGTCCGGTGCCACTACCCACACCTCTCCATAGGGCCTTGCAGCCTGTGCTAGCCGGAGAATGCCCTCCGCCTGTATGCCATCATCGTTTACAACTAAAATGCTTCTGGTTTTCATTGCAGATTCCTCCTGAAAAAGCAAAGCCACTCTTGACGCAATGGTCAAAAGTGGCTTTTGTTTGTATCAGATCACGGATACATACCGATATTTGCTGAAGTTGCGAATTCCTTTGCTGCACCGCCATCCACATATTCAAGCACGGCAGCATCGTACTGGAACTGGAAGTCGAATGCGGCAAAGCCGGAATTGTTGCTGATGCTGAAGGTCACATCCACTGTATCACCGGGCTTGCCTTCCACGGAATTGCAGGTAATCAGGAAAGAACTTGTGTCCGGAGCTTGATCCTTCTGTGCGCCGGCGTTTACACCAACATATCCCTTGGCAGTTTTGATATCCTTAATGGTCACTGCATCATAGGTACAGAAGTCGGTGTGGGTGATGCTGATGGGATAATTGCCTGCCTGGGCACCTTCTTTGATCTTGAACCGGAAGGTCAAAAACTGACCATTGAAGGTGAAATCCCCCTGCTTGGTCAGATCCATCCACAATGCCTGTCTGGTCTCCAGCTTGGGTGTATTGGTGGAAGAACCGCTCTGTGTAGTGGTCACTGCCGGATTCGGATCACTCTGTGCCGGATTACCCGGATTGGTCTGTGCAGCAGTTGTAGCCGGCGGCACATAGGGAACTGTTGCCACATTGCCATTGGCATCCGTGGTAACAGCAAACACATTGCCGTTGGCATCGGTCACTGTGGTAACTGTGGTGTCGGTGTTGCCGCTGGGTGCAGCGGTGGTGGTTCCGGTGGAGGAACCCTTGGAATCGTCGATCAGAGTGATCTGCAAACCGGGCTGCAGAATGGCACTCAGTTCCGATTCCGTCAGACTTTCTGTCTTCCCGCCGGATTTGTTACAGCCGGCAAATGCAAATGCCATAGCACCAACCAGAGCCAGTGCCAGAACCTTTTTACGATAGCTTTTCATTGTCCCGCTCCTTTAAAAAATTTCTCTCTTTATTATACACATGTGTGAATGGCTTTGTCAAGTGTATTTTGCATTATCACACAGTTTTCAGAATCATCCGGTTCACAGCGCTAAGCAGTGCATTGGTGGAAGAAACGATAATATCCGTGTGAATCCCCACGCCCCAGAACAGCTGTCCCTTTCTGTCCTGCAAGGATACATAGGACACCGCCTTGGATTTAGAGCTGACCTCCAGCGCATGCTCTGTGTAGCTTTTCAGAGTATAATCCAGATTCAGCGCATTCCTGACCGCATTGCTCACCGCATCCAGACGACCGTTTCCGCTGGCAGCGACGGTTTCTATGCCTGTACCGGACTGGATGGTCACAATGGCGTCAATGCCATCCTTCTGGGCGTAATGAATGGCAGGCAGTGCAATGGGACTGGACAGATTCACATAGGTATCCTGGAAGATCCGGTAAACCTCCTCCGGCAACAGCTCCTTGTGGGCACGATCAGAAATACTCTTGACATGATAGCCAAAGCCCTCACGCATACCATCCGGCAGCTTGATGCCATAGTAATGTTCCAGCAGGTAGCCAATGCCTCCTTTGCCGGACTGGCTGTTGATGCGTATCACGTCTCCGTCGTAGGTTCTGCCGATATCCAGGGGGTCAATGGGCAGATAGGGCACATTCCAGGTGCTGTCCGGATGACTCTCCCGCCATTTCATCCCCTTGGCAATGGCATCCTGGTGGGAGCCGCTGAACGCCGCAAACACCAGGGAGCCGCTGTAGGGCTGCCGTTCGTTAATGTGCATACCAGTGGCATGCTCATAGATCCGGGTCATTTCCGGCAGATCATGAAAATCCAGTCCCGGATCCACTCCCTGTGCGTACATATTCAGGGCAATGGTCACGATATCCGCATTGCCGGTACGCTCTCCGTTCCCAAACAGGGTACCCTCCACCCGGTCTGCGCCAGCCAGCAGAGCAAGCTCGCTTTCTGCCACTGCACAGCCCCGGTCGTTGTGGGGATGCACCGACAAGATCACCCGCTCCCGGTTGTGGAGATGCCTGGACAGATACGCCACCTGATTGGCATATACATGGGGCATCGCACAGGACACCGTATCCGGCAGATTGATAATAACCGGCTGGTTGCAATCCTGCTGCCACACATCCAACACCGCATTGCAGATCTCCAGAGCAAAGTCCATTTCCGTGCCGGTAAAACTCTCCGGAGAGTACTCCAACCGGATATCGCTGCTGCATTTGTCCCGGTATTCCCTGCAAAGCATTGCTCCCTCCACTGCCAGAGCAATAATCTCCGGCTTATCCTTGTGGAATACCTGGGTACGCTGGGCAACAGAGGTGGAATTGTACAAATGCACAATGGCATGGGGTGCCCCTTGGATGGCTTCAAAAGTTCTGGCAATGATATGCTCCCGGGACTGGGTCAGCACCTGGATGGTCACATCCTCCGGAATCAGATGCTCCTCGATCAGCGTCCGGCAAAAGGCATATTCTGTTTCGGAGGCTGCCGGAAAGCCGATCTCGATCTCCCGGAACCCAGCCTGTACCAGCATCTGAAAGAATGTCAGCTTGTCCTTCAGATTCATAGGGGTGACCAGCGCCTGGTTCCCGTCCCGCAGATCCACACTGCACCACACCGGGGGATGATCAATATAGGTTTTTCTGAGCCACTGGAACTCCCCCTCCGGTGCGGGGAAGAACTGGCGGGTATACTTGCTGCTGTGTTTCATATGTCCTCCATTTGGCGTGATCCGGGGAAATAAAAAAGCACTCCGCCTCTGATAAAAGAGGTGAAGCGCTGCTCCACGGTACCACTCTTTTTGACGGCATTGCCGCCCGCTTTCTGCTCTGTAACGGGAGCACCCGGAAACGCCTACTCACCACTGCTTCAGCGTCCCGCTCCGGGATGAGATGATTCTGCTGCTGCGCTGCCTTGCACCAACCGGCAGTTCTCTGCTGCATCGGACACAGAACCGGATTCCCTTCACTGCGTTTGTGCCGCAAATTCTATGCGGCTATTACTGATAATGATACTACATTCTGCTGCATTTGTCAAGCATCATTACACATTGACAAACCCGGATCTTTACTGCCTTAATTCTTTTCGCTTTTTTCTGTCCATACTATTGACTATGGTTCACTTCTATTATAATGTAATCCTAAAAAAGCATGCGGCTTTTTTCTTTGTTTGTATTGACTATGCGCCTGTGACGGGGTATAATATAAGTGTATGTATATTAATAGAAGGGCGGCAGATAAATGCAAGTTACATTGATCGGCTACACGCCGACACCGGAAAGAATGATTGCCGCAGCTGCAAAGCTGTGCTATTCGGACAGCAGTGCAGCAGACCTGCTGGAGGGTCTGGATCAGGAAAAAACCAATCACTTTATGGAGATGCTCACCAACATTGGACACGAGTCCCCCATTGAGCATGCTTCCTTTACTTTTGCTATCGAGGGGGTATCCCGCAGTCTTCTGGCGCAGATCACCCGGCATCGGATCGCATCCTTTTCCGTCCAGAGTCAGCGGTATGTGAAAAAGTCCAATTTTGTGTACATTACACCTCCTGCCATTGCAGAGGATGCAGGAACACAGGCGGTGTTTGAGGAAGCTATGACTCATGCGTTTGCCGCATACAATCAGCTGGCTGATCAGCTGGAGCAGCGATATATGCAGGCACATTTACAGGCTGGTATGAACGAAAAGGCGGCACGCTCCAAGGCTGAAAAGCGTGCCATTGAGGACGCACGGTTCGTGCTGCCCAACGCCTGTGAAACTAAGATGGTAGTGACCATGAATGCCCGGAGTCTGTATCACTTTTTCCGGCTTCGCTGCTGCCGCCGTGCCCAGTGGGAGATCCGGGCGCTTGCCATGGAAATGCTCCGGCTGTGCTGTGAAGCGGCTCCGGTGCTGTTTGCAAATGCAGGCCCTGCATGCTGCTCCGGCGCTTGTCCGGAGGGGAAAATGAGCTGCGGCGCAGCGGAGGAAGTCCGCCGCCAGGTGGAGGAACTGCGTCATGCATAAGCCGGGCAAATTGATCGTGCTGGACGGTCTGGATGGCTGTGGAAAGTCCACACAGTTTCAATTGCTTTCCCAGCGCATGGGACAGGCGGGGATTCCGGTGCTGCCCATCAGCTTTCCGGATTATGACCATCCCTCCTCTGCGTTGGTCAAGCTGTATTTAAACGGAGAGATCAGTCCCCATGCCGGAGATGTAAACGCTTATGCAGCATCCAGCTTTTATGCGGTGGATCGGTACGCCAGTTATAAGCGCTGTTGGGAGCAGCCTTATCAGCAGGGTACAACCATTCTCGCAAGCCGGTATGTGACCTCCAACGCCATTCATCAGATGAGTAAGCTGCCCCGGCAGGAATGGGATGACTATCTGGAATGGCTGTCAGCTTACGAGTACGATAAGCTGGAGCTGCCCCGGCCGGATCTGGTTCTGTTTCTGGATATGCCGGTGTCGGCAGCACAGAAGCTGTTGTGTGACAGATACGGGGGAGACGAAACAAAGAAGGACATTCACGAATCCGATGTGGCATATATGGAGCGGTGCCGGGATGCGGCACTGTATGCGGCACAACAGCAGGGCTGGCAGGTGATCCCCTGTAGCCGGGATGCACAGCCTCTGACAGTGGAGGAAATCGGAGACCGGGTCTGGAAGGTGGTTTGTGAACAAACAGATGTTACAGTTTCATCCGATTCAACTGGAGGATAAAAAATGGATCGATCCGCTGCTGGCGGCATCGGACAATATGGGCGGCAGCTACAGCTTTGCCAATAATCTGGCGTGGCAGCGGCTTGGAAACAGTGAGGTATGCTCCTGGGGCGGCTTTTATCTGAACAAGCAGAAAACAGCGGAGCGGATCTCCTTCTTGTTCCCGGCTGGTAAAGGGGATCTTGCGGCGGTGTTGCGAACGCTGATGGACTATGCCAATCTGCGGGGCAGACCCTTGATTCTGTTCGGCGCATCCGCCCAGGCTGCCGCATTTGTACAGCAGCAGTTTCCCGGACGCTTTTCCGTAACGGCTGACCGGGATGATTTCGATTATATTTACCGGCTGGAGGATCTTCGCACGCTGGCAGGCAGAAAATACCACCAAAAGCGGAACCATCTGAAGAAGTTTCAGGCGTACCCCTTTACCTATGCGCCTTTGACAGAAGCGGATTATGAGGACTGCATCCGGCTTAGTGCCGAATGCTACCTGCAAAAGAACGGGATTGCTGAATATACCGGGCAGGTGGAGCAGCTTGCCATCCACACCTTTTTCATGAATTTCCGTGCGCTTGGTCTGATGGGTGGTACGCTCCGGGTGGATGGAAAGCTGGTTGCCTTTACAGTAGGGGAGCGGATCAACAGCAACACCCTGTGTGTCCACATTGAAAAGGGGGACATTGCCTACGAAGGGGTGTACCCGGCGATCAATTACTATTTTGTCAACCATGTGGAGGATCCGGCAATTGCATTTGTGAACCGGGAGGAAGATATGGGGCTGCCGGGACTGCGTAAGTCCAAGCTCTCCTATCACCCGGTGATGCTGCTGGAGAAATATCAGCTTGTCCAGACGGACTTTCAGAAAGAAGGAAAATCATTATGATCTATGTATTTCTTGCAAACGGCTTTGAGGAAATGGAGGCTATGGCGCCTATCGACTGTCTGCGCCGTGCAGGCAAGCAGGTTGTGACCGTAGCAGTGGGCGGTGCGGCAATCCGCAGCTCACACGGTATGCATGTGATCCCGGATCTGACAGAGCAGGAGATTACACTGGATGAGAGCCTGGAGATGATCGTGCTGCCGGGAGGCATGCCGGGTACGCTGAATCTGGAAAACTCGGAGCAGGTACAGAAAGCCATCGCCTATTGTGCAGCCCATGACAAATGGATCGCCGCCATCTGTGCTGCTCCTTCTATTCTGGGGCATCTGGGCATGCTGGATGGGAAGAATGCCACATGCTTTGAAGGCTTTGAGGCGCAGCTGAAGGGTGCCAACGCAACCGGAGAACCGGTATGCGTGGACGGGAGGATCATTACCGCCCGGGGCGCCGGTGTGGCATTGCAGTTCGGACTGAAGCTGACCCAGCTGCTGTGCGGAGATGCGGCTTATAAAAAGCTGCACGACTCCATGCTGTGTGAATGATGGATGCAAAACGAGAACTGCGGCAGAGGATGCTGCAAATGCGGCGACAACTGGATCCGGTACAGAAAGCCCGGATGGATGCCCGGATCGCCCGGCAACTGACGGAATTACCTGCGTTTTTCCAGGCGGAGGAGCTACTGCTGTATGCAGCAACGGAAATCGAGGTGGACACCCGGGAGATTCTTCGGGTCGCATCGGAACTTGGAAAGCGGATTTATTTTCCCTGCTGTCAGGTAGCGCAGCATGCCATGCGCTTTTATCAGGCATCATCCTTTGAGGAAATGAGGGTATCCCACTATGGCATCCTTGAGCCTGCTGCACAGCCGGATGCAGAATGGATGGGGCACAGCAGAACCCTTTGCATTGTACCGGCACTGGCTGTGGATCGCCGGGGTATGCGGCTTGGATACGGGGGCGGATATTACGATCGGTTCCTTGCCCGGCATCCCTTGGTTCAGACCATCGGGCTTTGCTACACCGCCGGTCTGGTAGACTCAGTGCCCACAGAAGCATATGACATTCCGCTGGGAATGATACTTACAGAAACGACGTTGGAGGTTTGTAATGGAGGAGCATCGGAATCAATCTGATACAGACGCATTGTTGGAAGAACTGCTGCGGGAAACAGAGGAGCATGCGCCTGCGGAACCGGATCAGCCACCTGTCCCGGAGGAGCCGGGGGAATGCCCGGCAGAGCCTGTTTCGGATCCTGAGCCGGAGCCGGAATCTGATATGGAAAAGACCCAGTCCTTTCAGTCTGTGAAACATGTTCAGGAGGAGCATGCCGGAGCGAAGCAGGAAAAGCATGCACCGGAGCATCCCCGAAAGCGTCCTGCTGCAAACAGCGCAAAGGGGAAGCAGCCTAAACAGTCGCACCCTTCCGCAAAACATGGCAGGGAGCATGCACAGGGGAAAAAGCGGCGGCGGACAAATCTGCCCTTTGTACTGGTGTGGACAACGATCGTAGTCGCCATTTCTGTGGTGCTTTCCGTTGGACTGCTTGCCATCGGCAAGGATATGTACGCAGTGGACAAGGATACGACGGAAAAGATCATCAATGTGCCGGAAAATGCCACCACCGATCAGATTGCCCAGATGCTGTACGAGGAGGATATTATCCGGATCCCGAGAATGTATCGGTTGGTATCCAAGCTGAACGGCTCGGACGGCAAGTATGTTGCCGGGGAGCATGTGGTCAGCGCCAGCATGTCCTATGAGACCCTGACCTCCACCCTGACCAAGCCGGTGAAGGCGGAAACTGTCCGGGTTACCTTCCCGGAGGGCATTACCATGCTGGATGCGGCAAAGCTTCTGGAGGAAAACAAGGTCTGCGAAGCCAGCCGATTCATTTACTTTTTCAACATTGCGGATTACAATTACGATATTTTCAAGAAGATGCCCAAGTCCAGCGATCTGAAATTCTATCAGCATGAAGGGTATCTGTTTCCGGATACCTATGAGTTCTATGTGGGCATGGATCCGGAGCTTGTATGTCAGAAGATCTTTATGCGTACCAATGAGATCATTTCAGAGGGCAAGCTGGAGGATCTGGATATGACCTATTCCGAGCGCATGGAGGAACTGGACATTTCTCTGGATGAGCTGATGACCCTGGCATCCATGATCCAGCGGGAGGCTTCCAGTGTTTCTTCTATGAAGCTGGTTTCCTCTGTGTTCTGGAACCGTCTGAACGATGCGGAAACCTTCCCGCGGCTCCAGTCCGATCCTACCAGCAAGTATGTGGAGGATGTAATCAAGCCCAACATTTCTGTTGCCAATGATGCCATCTATGAGGCATACGATACTTATAAATGTATCGGTCTGCCCGCAGGTGCCATTTGCAATCCGGGTCGGGACGCCATTGAAGCGGCACTGGATCCGACGGACAGTGCATTCTATTACTTCTGTGCGGATACGGAAACCGGCGAAATCTATTACGCAAAGACCGATGAGGAGCATGAGGCAAATCTGGAAGCCATCAGAAATCACACAAAGCCCAGCGATAATCTGGACGCTGAGGCGGGACAGGAGAGACCCGATGAGGACGATGATGCAGAATAAGCTGACCCAACCGGAGATCCTGGCACCGGCGGGGGATTGGGAACGGTTTGAGGCTGCGCTGGATTTTGGTGCGGATGCAGTCTATCTGGGAGGCACCCAGTTTGGCATGCGTGCGGCCTCTGCCAGGTTTACTCCGGAGCTTTTGGAGAAGGCAACACGGCTTGCCCATCAGCGAGGGAGGCGAGTATATCTGACCTGTAATACCCTGCCGAGAAATCAGGAGATTCCTTTGTTTGAGGGCTTTCTGGAGCAGGCAGTGGCATGCCAGGTGGATGCGTTGATTGTGGCGGATCTGGGTCTGCTTGCCCTGGTGCGGCAGTATGCGCCGGATATGCCCATTCACATGTCCACCCAGACCGGAATTGTCAATTATGCAGCCGCCAATCAGTTGTACCAGATGGGTGCCAGCCGGGTGGTGCTTGCCCGGGAGCTGTCTCTGGATGAGATCGCCGAGATCCGGGCAAAGACCCCCAAGGAGCTGGAGATCGAAGCCTTTGTACACGGCGCTATGTGCATGTCCTTTTCCGGGCGGTGTCTGTTGTCCAGCTATCTGACCAACCGGGATGCCAACCGGGGAGCATGCTCCCAGCCCTGTCGTTGGAGCTATCATCTGATGGAAGAAAAGCGTCCGGGACAGTTCTTCCCGGTATTTGAGGATGAACATGGCTCCTACATTCTCAATGCAAAGGATCTTTGCATGCTGCCCTATCTGGACAAGGTGGTGGAGGCTGGGGTAGACAGCCTGAAAATCGAGGGCAGAGCCAAGTCTTCTTACTATGTGTCCGTTGTCACCAACGCATACCGGCAGGCGATGGATCTGTATTTACAGGATCCTGCCCGGTTTCAGGTACCGGACTGGCTGCTGGAGGAGGTCTATAAGGTCAGCCATCGGCAGTACTGCACCGGTTTCTTCTTTGGGCATCCCCAAGACTGTCAGTATTACGAAACCGGCGGCTACATCCGCAATTATGACGTGGTAGCGTGCGTGGATCGCTGGGAGGATGACCGGTGCTATGCAACCCAGCGGAATCGGTTCTTTGCCGGAGATCGGGTAGAGATTCTGGCGCCCGGACAAAAGCCCTTTGCATTGGAGATCACGGATCTGCGGGACGGAGAGGGAACTTCCATTGAAACAGCCAATCATGCCATGATGCAGCTGTCCTTTGCCTGTCCTACCCAGGTGCCGCCCCATACCATTATCCGAAAAGCTGTTTCAGAAGTATAATCTGCGCCCGCAAATGCGGGCATTTTTTCTGCCATTTCGATTTTTGTCACTTTATCGTAAGATTGGCGTGCTAGACTATAAGAAAGGAGGGGATTCTGATGGATCATACATATGTTGTAGAAACCAAAAATCTTGTAAAGGTGTACGGACGGGGAGAAACCACTGTCCGGGCGGTGGACGATGTGACCATGCAGATTGAGCCGGGAGAATTTGTTGCGTTGGTTGGGGAAAGCGGAAGCGGTAAAACCACTCTGCTGAACCTGCTGGGGGCGCTGGATACGCCCACCTCCGGTGAGATCATCATTGGGGGACAAAGCCTTGCCGGTCAGTCGGATGCACAGCTTTCTGCATACCGGCGCCGGAATGTGGGATTCATATTCCAATCCTACAATCTGATCCCGGTGCTGAATGTGGCGGAGAATATTGCCCTGCCCATGAGTCTGGATAACCAGGAGGTGGATCAGGACTATTTGTCCGAGCTGCTGGAGATTCTGGGGCTGACGGATCGACGGGATTATTATCCCCATCAGCTATCCGGCGGTCAGCAGCAGCGTGTTGCCATTGGCAGAGCCTTGATTGCAAAGCCCAAGCTGCTGCTGGCAGATGAGCCGACCGGAAACCTGGACAGCCGGAACAGCCGGGAGATCGTGACCCTTTTGCAGAATTCTGTGCGGAAGTATAACCAGACCCTGCTGTTGATTACCCATGACGGGCATGTGGCAGCCCATGCTGACCGGGTGCTGCATATGCTGGACGGCAGGCTGTGGGGCGGTGCAGAGGAGGGCGTATGAAATACTTACTGAAAATGTCCTGGCGGTTTTTGCGGGAACAAAAGCTGCGCACCTTTCTGACGGCGGCATGCCTGACGCTGGCGGTGTTCGTGGTGGGAATCTGCGGTGTATTCGGCAGCTCCGCCTTGTACAGTGTCCGGAATCTTTACCGGGTGGTGTACGGCAGCTACCACTTTCAGGTGAATGCATCCGCACCGGATGGCAAACAGATCACGCCGGAGGGCTTTGATGTTCTCCGGCATCACGATGTCATTGAACAATATGGGGAGATCTATTTCTACAGTCCGGAGATTTTTGCGTACGACCAGACGTTGCCCATGAACTATAATATGCTGTATAACGCAGAGCCTGGCACCCGTTTGAATTGCTGGCGCATTACGCTGGATGATTATAGCTGCACAACCGTCAACAGCCATTCCTCCGACTTTCTCAATTACGATGCAAATCTTATGCAATTGCTCGGTCAGGATCGGAGCATCTTTCCCAGTTCTCCCATTGGCCGTATGCCGGAACAGGCAGGGGAGATCGTCCTGCCCCTGGACATGCGGGAGGGGCGGTATGATTCCTGGCTGAAGATGATCGGAGCGGAATCCCAGGTCAAGGGTACGGGGTATCAGATCGGGGATACGATCCACATCACCATGCAGAACGGAACCACTGCCTATTCCGGCAGCATGACAGACGACCAGGAAATGTTGCAGACCGGTGCATCTGTGGAGGCAACTTATCGGGTGGTGGGCTTTGGGGAGTATGGTATGTCTGCTGTTATACATACTTCTGACACGCAGCTGAGCGCCCTGCAAAGCGCCACGCCGGCGGTTGCCTACTGCCGGATCCGGGATGGAGTGGATTATACGTCCACCCTCGATTCACTGATGAAAGAGGTGGGACTGGGTAGCATTCTGGATGCCGAAGACCAGCTGACCCAGAACGAGGAACTGCTGACCATGGAGCTGCGCGGGGATGACGCTATGACGAAATTTGCTGGAATTTTCGGTCTTGTATTCCTGCTGGGCATCTTCCTGTTTTTCTTTATCCGCCTTGTCATCGACAACGCCTTTGAAATGTCCACACAGGAACGGGGGCGGCAGTTTGCGATTTTGCGGACAGTGGGTGCATCCCGGTGGCAGATTGCCGTCATGGTCATGCTGGAGGGGATTCTGTATGCTATAATAGCCATCCCTTTAGGCATGGGGGGCGCCTGCCTGCTGGGGTACGGAGATCTGCAACATTTCTGTGCCAGCGTGAAAAATCTTGGCTCTGAAACAGCGGTGGAATACTTGTCCTGTGTGCAGTTTCACCTGTATGCGCCCGTTATGCTGCTTACCGTGCTGATTGCCCTGTGGTCCATTCTGATCTCGGCGTACACCTCTGCCATGTGGGCGGCAAAGGTGGATCCCATGCAGGCGGCTCAATTCGGCAAACCCAAAAAGGAGAAAAAGATCCGGCACAAAGTATGCAGAACCCGGCATCGGTTTGGCTTTGCCCTGTATTTTGCCCGACTGAACCAGAAACGCAACAAGAAGCGTTACCGGATCACCATGTTCTCCGTTGCTATGGGCATGGTTATGTTTATGACCTGCTACGGGCTGAACCGGACGATTCAGTATATCCTGCGTGTGCAAATGGCAGGTATATATGATGTCAGAGCGTCTGTCAGTGCGGAGCGGTATACCGCCGCAGAGGGGCTTGCCCAAATCCGGAAAAGTGGTATGTTTACGGATTGTTATGTTTCTGATAGGGTGACATTGAATGTGGATTTGTCCGGACTTGCCGAGAGCCGACTCGGAGAAAACCATGCGGAGTATCCGGATGTATATGATGCTACGGAGCTGGGGGTGTTCTTCCAGCCCGTGGATCAGACGGAATATGAAGCAAAGTATCAGAAGGTCGTGGGTCTGAGTTACGCAGATTTTTGCAGCAGCGGCGGCTTGTATCTGGGAAGTACCGCGCTGGTGTATGTAGAACGGGATTCGGGTTTATCTGCCGGATATCACAGGGAGGTGGAGCTTTTGAAGCCCTCCGCTGAGCCGATCCAGGCAACGCTGTTGGTAAATAAGATTCCCAAGGATCTGGAGAATCCGGATGGAGAATTTGAGCCGATCTGGGAAGCAGTTACCATTTCCGGTGTCTTTAACAGTGCAGGCTGTTCCGAGCTGATAGGGGAAATCACCTATAACTCCAGCCCCACGCTATATGGTATCGTGGACGTGAATCGATTTGAGGAATACTGTTTTCTCCGGGATTATCAGGGAGAATGGAAGCGAGATGTTACCCATTATACCATGAACTATGCTCCTGGTAAGCAGCAGGAGGCAAAGGAGTGGCTTGCCCAACAGCAGCAGGCGGGCTTTTTAACCGAGTACGACGGGGAATGCTCGGCGGAAGTGGAGACCACCCAGTTTGTGTTGGATCTGTTCACCCGGCTGTGCTACCATTTTGTGCTGATCCTGCTGGGCATCAGCGTGTTCACCATTATGAACACTATGAATACAGCCATTCTGAACCGACGGCACGAGTTGGGGATGCTCCGGGCAGTGGGCATGTCCGCCAAGCAAATACGGCTGACTTTGCTCAGTGAAGCCTGCCGGTATGTGGTGAAGGCAGCTGTTGGCAGCAGCCTGGTTGCCGGGGGAATCTGCCTGTACCTGGTGTATTCCAGCTTCTACACCTCACGGTGGATCTGGTTTCTATTGCCCGGCGCACTGATTGCGCTTGGGGTTGGATTGGTCTTTGCGGTGCTGTCCACTCTGGTTCCACTCCGGAGCCTGGAAAAGAGCGATGCCGCACAGGTGATCCGGGAAATCAACTAAAGGTATTTGCCTATAGAAAAAGCGCATGGTTCAAACAAACCATGCGCTTTCGTGTTTTTATCCGAGATCAGCTTAGCTCGAACATTCCCGTGTACAACTGATAGTATTTGCCTTTCTGTGCCAGCAGGGTTTCGTGATTGCCTCGCTCGATGATCTGTCCGTGCTCCAGCACCATAATAGCGTGGGCATTCCGGATGGTGGACAGCCGGTGGGCGATCACGAATACGGTTCTGCCCTCCATCAGCCGATCCATACCCTTCTCGATCAAGGCTTCGGTTCTGGTGTCAATGGAGCTTGTTGCCTCATCCAGAATCAGTACCGGGGGATCCGCCACAGCCGCCCGGGCAATGGCAAGCAACTGCCGTTGACCCTGACTCAGGTTGATACCGTCGGAGGTCAGCATGGTCTGATAGCCCTGAGGCAGGTGGGTGATGAAGCCGTGGGCATTGGCAAGCTTTGCCGCTGCAATGACCTCTTCGTCCGTAGCGTCCAGCTTGCCGTACCGGATATTGTCCATTACCGTGCCGGTGAACAGGTGGGTATCCTGGAGTACCATGGACAGGGAGTGCCGCAGGTCGTCCTTCTTGATCTTGTTGATGTTGATGCCATCGTACCGGATCTTTCCGTCCGGCACATCGTAGAACCGGTTGATGAGATTCGTGATGGTAGTTTTCCCAGCACCGGTGGATCCCACAAAGGCAATCTTCTGACCGGGGGTTGCATACAGGCTTACATCCTTCAGAACTGTCTTGTTGGGCTCATAGCCGAAGGTCACATCGTCAAATTCCACATTGCCAGCCACTCTTGTATAGGTCAGAGTGCCGTCATGATGGGGGTGCTTCCATGCCCAGACGCCGGTGTGGTGATCGGTTTCCGTCAGAGTTCCGTCCGGTGCAAGCTCTGCGTTTACCAGCGTTACATAGCCGTCATCCACCTCCGGCTCCTCATCGATCAGACGGAAGATACGCTCTGCACCAGCCAGGGCGGTCAGCACCGCATTGAACTGCTGGGACAACTGGGTCACCGGCTGGGAGAAGCTTCTGGTGTACTGAAGGAATACCACCACCGTACCAAGGCTCAGCACCCCGTTGATGGCAAGGATGCCGCCTACGATGGCTGTCACTGCGTAGTGTACATGGGACAGGTTTCCCATAATGGGCATCAGAATGTTCGCAAAGGTGTTTGCGTTGGTGGCTGCATCGCAAAGATCCGCATTCAGTGCATCAAATTCCGCCTTGCATTCCGGCTCGTGGCAGAATACCTTGACCACCTTCTGTCCTTCGATCAGCTCCTCAATATAGCCATTGACCTTACCGATTTCCTGCTGCTGTTTCTTGAAGTATGCGCCGCTCTTGCCACCGATCTTGGCAATGATGAACAGCATCAGCATCAGAGTCAGGATCACCAGGATGGTCAACTGCCAGCTGTAGTAAATCATCATGATGAATACGCCCACCACCGTAATGGAGGAGGAGATGAACTGGGTCACCGTATTGCTGAGCATTTCACGGATGGTGTCCGTATCGTTGGTGTAGTGGCTCATCAGATCTCCATGGGCATGGGTGTCAAAGAACCGGATGGGCAGATGCTCCATCTTGTTGAACATATCCGTCCGGATCTTGTACAGTGTCCGGGTGGCAATGCTGATCATGACCCGCTGATAGAAGTAGGTGCAGGCGGCACCGATCAGATATACGCCTGCCATCAGCAGCAGGGTGCGGATAAAGCCAGTCATCAGCTCCGAGCTGTATGCCTTGAGCATGGGCTCCAAATAATTGTCGATAACCTTTTGCAGGAAGGATGTGCCGATGATCTGTGCCAATGCACTGCACAGAATAGCAAGGAACACACCAATCAGCAAGCCCTTGCTTGCCGCCATATACTGAAAGATCCGCTTCAGAGTCGCCCCCACGTTCTGGGGCTTTTGCATGGGTTTTCTGTTGGGTCCCGGCATTACAATCCCTCCTTTGCTGCGCCACTTTGCTGGCTGTTGTAAACTTCCTGATAGATCTCATTCCCTGCCAGCAGCTCCTCGTGGGTGCCGAATGCATCGATCCTGCCGTTGTCCAGAACCAGGATCCGGTCTGCATCGCAAACGGAGGAAATACGCTGTGCAATGATAATGGTAGTGGTATCCTTCAGCTGCTCCCGGAACGCTTGCCGGATCTTGGAGTCCGTTGCAGTGTCCACAGCGCTGGTGGAATCATCCAGAATGATGATCTTGGGCTTTTTCAGCAGTGCCCGGGCAATACAAAGCCGCTGCTTCTGGCCGCCGGAAACGTTGGTGCCGCCCTGTTCGATCATGGTGTCATAGCCGTCCGGGAATTGGGTGATGAAATCGTGAGCCTGCGCCGCTTTGCATGCGGCAACCAGTTCCTCATCCGTTGCGTTGGCATCCCCCCACCGGAGGTTTTCCTTGATCGTTCCGGAAAACAGCACATTTTTTTGCAGTACCATAGCCACTTCATTCCGCAGGTGATCCAGGGTGTAATCCTTCACATTGTGACCGCCCACCAGCAGTTCGCCGCTGTATACATCATACAGCCGGGGAATCAGCTGCACCAGGGTGGTCTTGGCAGAGCCTGTGCCGCCAATGATACCGATGGTTTCACCCGGGTGAATGTCCAGGTTGATATGGCTCAGAGTCAGGTTTTCCCCGTCCTTGGCGTAGCTGAAGCATACATCCCGGAAGGAGATGGAGCCATCCTCACACTTGAGATCCGGGTTGGTCTGATTGTCCTTGATGTCGATGTCCTCGTCGAAGATTTCCACAATACGCCGTGCAGAAGCCAGAGAGATGATGGTCATAATAAACACCATGGCGATCATCATCAGGGACATGAGGATCTGGGTCACATAGGAAATGAAGCTGGACAGCTCACCGATGGCAAAGGTGCCGCCGATGACCATCTTTCCGCCGAACCAGAGCACCGCCAGAATACAGCCATACATGCAAAGCTGCATAATGGGCATATTCAGGATGACCAGCTTTTCCGCCTGCATCTGGGTACGGCGTACTTCATCCGCATTGGCTTCAAACTTGCTGATTTCCTTGGGCTCCCGGACAAATGCCTTTACCACCCGGATGCCGGTCAGGTTCTCCTGTACGGAGGCATTCATGGTATCGTAGCTGCGGAGCATTTTTTCAAAACGAGGCATTGCACGGGAAGCGATCAGATACAGGGAAATGCCCAGAATCGGGATCGCCACCAGGAATACCACTGCCAGTCTTGCATTGATGAGACAGGCAAGGATCAGAGCGCTGATTAACATGATGGGGGCACGGACAGCCATGCGGATCATCATCATAAAGGCATTCTGTGTATTGGTCACGTCCGTTGTCAGACGGGTCACCAGGGATGCGGTGGAGAACTTATCCATGTTGGCAAAGGAGAAATCCTGTACCTTATAGAACAGCTTTGCCCGGACGTTCTTGCCGAAGCCCATTGCCGCCTTTGCGCCCAGCTTGCCACCCAGCGCACCGAAGCACAGGGACAGCAGCGCCATACCGATCATCAGGCAGCCCATTCTGACGGTGTAGCTGATGCCGCCATCGCCCTGGATTCCTACGTCAATGATCTTTGCCATGACCAGGGGGATCAGTACCTCCATGACAACCTCACCAATCATGACAATGGGCGTCAGAATCGCATATTTTTTGTATTCTCCCACACAGGAGAGTAGTTTTTTGATCAAGTTCAGTTCCTCCTTACTTTGCTTGCTCCATCACCCGGTTGAGAAATGCCTGCATGGCAAAGAAATTGTCCGGGGGCAGTTCCTCTCCGATATGCTGCGCCATGTTCTGGGCGATCCGATCCAGGTAATTAGCCAGGGTGTTCAGTTCCTGTTCACTGAATCCGGAAAAAGCCGCCTCCTCAAAGGCATCAAAGGGTGCCTTATGCAGTTCCAGCGCTCGTTTGCCTTCTTCTGTAATGGACAACTGCTTGCACCGCAGATTGTCCTCGTTTATGGTTTTGGTCAGATAGCCCGCCTTTTGCAGGCGCTTTGTGGAAGTGGCAATGGACGCAGGGGTCACATGCAGTGCTTCTGCCAGATCCACCTGTGTGCATCGGTCATGCTTCCAGATGTACAGCAGCACCGGCACCTGACCGAAATGCAGGGTGGTGTTGTTGGTGAGCTGCTGTGAAAACATCCGCCGAAGCAAATGTACCCGTTCCATCTTTCCTACCAGACCACTGTATGATTTCAATGGGCATCCTCCTTTCGTTACTAGCTAACAATTAACCGTTTAATTGTTTTCCACCATTATAGTATATCCTGCCCGGAAAGTCAATCGGCATACCTCACAAAAGAAATTGACCTTTCCTTTGCGGGAAAGGTCAATTTGATGGTGTTTATTGCCGAACCATAATCACAAAATCGGTTATGTTGATGCCCGTAGACGAATTGTACGAATACAGGCACAGGGTGTTGGAATTCACAAGCTCCAGATACAAATAGTCGGTTTCTCCGTTTTGCACAGCCTGGAGCAGATGGGTATCCGGATCGTAGGAATAGGGGAGACTGTCCGACATCATCTCCTGTCCATTGGTCGAAATATTCAATGTCAGCTTCCCGTTGGTGCCAATGGTGAGGATCGCTTGCATAGATCCCTCAAGTCCCAGATCATCCGGAGACATGGTCCAGTCTCCTGTGACAGAGGACAGAGGTAATGGATTTGCCGGACGCAGCGGCGTGACCCCTGTGTCCGGTTTGGTTCCGGTGGCAGTCGTCTTTGCAGGCTTCGTATTCTGGGTCGGTGCGTCCGTCGTGACGGTCGGTGCAGTCGTTGTGGCGGCTTCTGTTGTGACTTCCTCCGGCTGTGTGGTGACGGTAGTTACGGTGGTAGTTTCCGTGGTGGTCGTGGATGCAATGGTTGTCATAACAGGCTGGGTATGGGTTGTGGTGGTAATGAGATCGATCACCAGGGCATTGCTGTCACGGGAGCTTTCCTCCGGCTGTTTGTCCCGGGTCATGTAATAGATCACACCGGCTGCCAGACCGATCACTGCAAGCAGCAGGAGCATGGCTACGATCACCGGTTGCGGAGAGTGTTTAGGTTCTTCCGTTTCCTCCGGCATAGTCAACTGCACTTCTTCCGGCGTATCCTGCATGCTCTGGGGCATGGCAGGTGCCTGTTCCGGCTGGGAGACAGGCTGATCCGTCAGCAGTTGTCCGCAGTGGTTGCAGAAGATGGATTGCTCTGGATTGTCCGTACCACAGTTTTTACAAGTCATAGAAATTCCTTTCTGGATTACAGAATAAAATGCACCGGCATGCCGTTGCGCATGATGGGCTGCCGCTCCCCCTGGATCAGGGGCAGGAAGTAGGGGATCGCCTCGTCACAGACTCCGTTGCCGTCAGGCGTGATCCATTCCTGGGGAAACAGACGGATCCGGTTTGCCACACGCTGTGCCTCCACAGCGGAAACGGTGATGCCGTATGGCGCATCTCCGGTACGCTGCAATGTCATCATACAACCGCTTTTGCCCTCCAGCATGGTACACAGGGCGCAGGCTCCCACCTGCAAGGATTCGGAAATATCTGTTTCAGAGGCAAGATGCGCTGCACAGCGCTGCATCACGTTCAGCTCGATGGAGCGCACCTTACAGCCCAGATGCTTCCGCACCATATTTTCCAGGTATTTGCCCACGCCAGCCAGGTACTTGTGCCCGAAGGCATCGTTCTCACCGGACTGGAAATCATCTGCAGCATATCCGCCCTCGCTGAGGCGTACCCCTTCGGAGACTGCTACGATCACGGACTTGTGACTTGCGTGCATCCGGCGCACATCCGACATGAACCGTTCTGTGCTGAAGGGGATCTCCGGCAGGTAGATCAGATGGGGTGCCTCCAGACCGTTATGATGCAACAGGCAGGTGGAGGCGGTGAGCCAGCCGGCATCCCGTCCCATGATCTCCACAATGGTGACAGAGGGCAGGTTGTAGACCGCACTGTCCTGGGCGATTTCCGCCAGGGTGGTGGTCACATACTTCACTGCGGAGCCGAAGCCCGGTGTGTGATCCGTATACATCAGATCATTGTCAATGGTTTTGGGAATGCCAATGACACGGATAGGGCTGTTGACGGAGGTAAGATATGCCGACAGCTTTGCCACTGTATCCATGGAATCATTGCCGCCGATGTAGAAAAAGGCGTCAATGCTATGGGCTTTCAGAGCGTTGTGAATGGTTTCATAGGGTGTGGTATTCTCCTCCGCAAGGGGCAGCTTTACCCGGCAGGAGCCTAACGCAGTGGAAGGGGTGCGGCAGAGCAGATCCACCTGTTTCGCATCCGGCAGCAACGTGCGCAGATCTACCAGGCGCTCATGGAGGATACCCTCAATGCCGTTGCGGGAGCCGTAGATTTTTTCAATTTCCGGATGCTTGCATGCTTCCAGGTATACGCCTGCCAGGGTGGCATTGATGGCGCAGGTAGGGCCGCCGGATTGTGCGATAACGATATTCATATTCTATTCCTCACAATTTTTATTTTGCAGCATGCGGCTCGGATCCCGCTGCGGCAAGTGTATCCCCGTCCGGTCTTGTGAGAGAGGGAACCGGACAGGGCGCAGGGTTATTATGCAGGGGCATGGGTATCCGGAGCGGAGGATTCCGCCGGGTTCACATGCACCATGCAGTGCTTGATGGAGGGGAACTTTTCCTCCAGTCTGTCATGTACATTTTGCGCAATGGCGTGGGAATCCTTGAGCCGCAGATTTTCATCGGCGCTGATCTCCACGTCCACATAAATTTTCGGCCCGAACATACGGGTGCGCAGATCGTCCAGCCCCAGCACATCCGGAACTGCCAGAATCTCCTCTGCCATAGCCTCCTCCACCTTGGGGTCACAGGCACGGTCGATCAGCTTGCTGACTGCATCCCGGAGAATGGAAACAGATGCTTTGAGGATAAACAGACAGATGACCACGCTTGCCACTGCATCCAGCACCGGGAAGCCCAGTCTTGCGCCGAGAATGCCCACCAGGCTGCCCACAGAGGAGAACGCATCGGAGCGATGGTGCCAGGCGTCCGCCTTCAGAGCATCGGAGTGAATCTGCTTGGCGTAATGCACCGTGTAATGGTACATCATCTCTTTGATAACAATGGACAGGATCGCTGCCACCAGCGCAAGCATACCGGGGATCTCCAGTTCCGCATTTTTTCCGCCGATGATGTCACAGACTCCCACATAGCCGATGCCAAGTCCGGTTACCAGCAGCACCAGCGCCAGGACGATGGCGGCAAGGCTCTCAAAGCGCTCGTGGCCGTAGGGATGATCCGCATCCCGCTCCTTGCTGGAGATGTTGACGCCGATCATGACAATGATGGTGGAAAATACGTCGGATGCAGAATGCACTGCATCGGAGATCATGGCATTGGAATGGGCGATAATACCCGCAAAAAGCTTGAAAGCGGACAGGGCGATGTTCCATACAATGGAAACGACAGATACATGCATGGCGATTTGCTTGCTTGTTTGCTGCTGCATCATAGGATGCCTCCTTTTATGTCTGCAAAAGTATAGACAAAGCCGGCAAGTGAACCTTATGCGGTATTGCCTATGTTACTTCATTATAGGTTTGCAGTTATGAAAAGTCAACAGTTTCCTATGGCTAATTCTGTGTTTTTCAGCAGTCTATACAAGAAACTCATGCAAATCTGTGTAGGATGCAGAAATTCTTACAGGGCATCCTGTGGGCTGGTGCGGAAGGGGGCAAGGGGTATGCCATTTTTGCTGAATACCTGTACCTCCATATAGTTTGTCCAGGCGTACCTGCCGTAAACCGGCTCAGAGATCCCCTCTGCACGCAGTGTGATCTGGTTTTCTCCCAGCACCGCCTCTGCCGGGTGGAAGATCCGGTCTGCGCCAGCCAATTCAAAGCCCGTGGGATGCTCCACAGGCAGAAAGCCCTTGGGAGCGCCGGTGAGCCGGATATGCATTGTGTTGCCGGTCACATAGCTGTCCCGGAACATGGGCGTATCCTGATCTGGATCCTGGATACCATAGGCAACCTGCATTGCCTGGATCGCAAGCCGTTCTCCCACCGGTTCCTTGTCAGTTGGGTGAATGTTGTCCAGCTCGCCGCAGTCCGGGATCACAGCGATGCCCGTATGCTTTACGGTCTGGTATGCCCGCATCTGTGCCTCCCGGATCAGGCACCAGTGCTTGTGATCCGCATCCTGCTTGTAGCGGAACATGGGAAGCTGAACAAACACAAAGGGCAGGGTATCATCTTCCCAGTCCTGCCGCCACTGTCCGATCAGCTCCGTAAACAGCCGATAGTACAGCTGGGGACGGTGATCGTCGGATTCTCCCTGATAGTACAAGAATCCACGCAGGGTATAGGGGCAGACCCGCTGCAGCATGGTTTCGTACAGACCCGCCGGGCGGTACTCGTTCTTCGGCCCCATGGGTCCCGGAAACAGGCACTTGCCGCAGACCTCCTGCACCTTGTCCCAAGAGTAGTCCGGATGCTCCCGGTAGCAGGCATCCTTTTTCCGGTTCCACTCCTCCGAATAAGCAAGATATTCGTCAAATTCCCGGATGTGCTGCTCCAGCGTTTTGCCCTCCATGGCCTTGTCCAGGTCATCCAGATAGGGGCGCAGCTCGGTGCATGTCTCCAGCCGCTGCCGGCTCATCCAGTTGGCTGCGGAGGTGCCGCCCCAGTTGCAGCCAATGATGCCCACAGTGACGCCAAGCCGCTGGGCAAGGCGCCGGGCGCAGTAGAATGCCACCGCAGACCATGCCCGGCTGTTTTCCGGGGATGCTTCCGCCCAGCAGGTGTTTTCTTCGATGGACTCAAACTGTGCATCCCGATAGCGCTGCTTCTGGGTGTAGTAATACCGGACGGGAACCTGCGGCGTCAGAGCCGCCAGGACTGCCTTTCCGTTTTTGGCGTTTTGCAGCTCCAGTTCCATATTGGACTGCCCCCCTGCCAGCCACACTTCCCCAAGCATGACATTTACAAAGGTGATGGTTTCCCCACCGCTGGTCAGCTGCATTTCATAAGGCCCGCCTGCTTCCATAGGTGGCAGCTGGATGCGCCATGTACCGTTGGAAACAGTGCCCTTGACGGTGATACCGTTGAAGGAAACGGCAACCGTATCGTGGCTGGAGCTGCCCCAGACTGCAATGGGTTTTTGACGCTGCAATACCATGTGGCTGCTGAAAATCGCTGCTGCTTTGAACATGTGATTGCCTCCTGATTCAGAGCATCCCTGCTGAAGGGAACTCCTTATTGTTGCCTATGTGCGTACATAGATATAGTATAGCATGGATATCGGCGAATTGCAAGGAATCTGACCGAATTGCTGCTACATGTTTGACAGACATACACATTACACATTGACAAACCCGGATTCATTTGGTATACTTATAATAATTACATGAAGGAGGCGGAGCATGCAGCGAATCAGCTATCGGGTGGCACTGGGCGGAATTATCACAGCCCTGTGTCTGCTTCTGATGTTTCTGACCGGCGTCATGCCTCTGCTGTACCTGGCACTGCCCATGGTGGCTGGGGCACTGCTGCTGATCATCGTATCAGAGATCGGCACCGGCTGGGCGGTTCTGACCTACGCAGCCGTCAGTCTGCTGTCCATCTTCGTCACATTCGACAAGGAAGCAGCACTGATCTTTATCCTGTTCTTCGGGCATTACCCCATTCTCCGGCAGCAGCTTGAAAAGCTACCGGGGAAAGCGTTGGTTTGGCTGGGGAAATGTCTGACAGCAGGGATCTGTTTTGCGGCGGATTATTACGCCACCATCTATGTGCTGGGGCTCAAGGAGCTTGCGCAGGAGTTTGCAGGGCTAGGCAGATACGCACTGCCGGTGATCTCTTTGCTACTGCTCGGCATGTTCCTGTGCTATGATTATGCGCTTGGGGGCATGCTCCTGTTCTACCGGAACTGGTTCAAGCCCAAAATCCTTGGGAGAAGCAAATAAAACTGTATAAAAACAGGAGGAACGAACTATGAAACTAAGAAACTGGATGGCTGTTGGTCTGGCAGCCGCCCTGCTGGTGGTACCGGTGGGGGAGCAGTATCGACTGATGTCCCAAACCACACAGCTGACTGCAGCGGCAGCAGACAATTCCTGCGGCGATAACCTGACCTGGAGCCTGAGCGGATCAACCCTGTACATCAGCGGCAGCGGCAAAATGACGGATTACGCCTCTTACGAGCCAAGCCCCTGGTATGACAGTCGGGACTCCATTCAGTCCGTTTCTGTATCCGGCGCCACCACGATCGGTGCTGCCGCCTTTGCAAACTGTACGAAGCTGACTTCTGTAAATCTACCCAACGGCATTACGTCCCTGGGTGCTGCTTCCTTCAGCGGATGCACGGCACTGACCGGTCTGTCCCTGCCAAGCACCATAAAAACCATCGGGAAAAGTGCATTTTACAAATGCTCCGGACTGCAAAGCCTGACTATTCCGGATGGAGTCACCTCTATCGGTGATTTTGCCTTTTACAAATGTACCGCATTGACCTCTGTGACCATTCCGGTATCCGTCAGCAGCATTACGCTGGACTCTTTCAGTAACTGCTCCAAGCTGACCATCTATGGCTACACCGGTTCCTATGCAGAAACATATGCTTCTAATGCCGGGATCACCTTCCGCTCTCTCGGAACTGTGGATCCGCAGCAGACGACCACTACAACAACGACAACCACCACTACCACTACTACAACCACAACAACGACTACATCATCCACCACTACTACTTCTGCAACTACGACCACTACAGCACCTCAGACCACTGCGCCACCCATCCAGACCACCACAACCACCAGCAGTGCCCAGCCCGAACTGGGGGATATAAACGGGGATGGCACGATCAGCGTGGCAGACGCCATCCTGGTATTGCAGTGCAGTGCCCGGCAGCTAGTAGGGGATTGGAGTTATCTGGACTGGCAGCAGCGGCAGCGTGCAGATATAGATTCCAACGGAACCATTGATGTCAACGATGCCTGCAAGATCCTGCGATACTGCGCAATGATTATGGCAGGACAGGATCCGGGCGGTGTATCAAACGCATAACAAACAGGGAGCATCCAGAACGGATGCTCCTTTTTACACCGGCGCATAATTGACTTTCCCCGCAAACATGCTATAATAGAAGGGTAACACAAAGAAACAGCCACTTCAGAACAAAAGGAGAGAGAACTATGGCAGATCCAAGAGATCGGAACTACAACTCGGATATGCCTCGTCCAAAGCATATTCCCCAGGCACCCAAGGCAGACACGCCCCACCCACAGTCTGTTTCCAGACAGCAAACAGCCCATCCGACTTCCGGCGATCACCGGAATCCCACTCCCGCCCACCAGCAGCAGACGACTCCCCGGCGGGAACAGCCCCATATACCCAAAAAAATCAGCGATGCAGACAAGACCATTGTGCTGAACCGACAGGATTACGGCGCATATGAACCTCGTACCGATTCTCCGGAAGGACAGTACCGCCTCCATGCCGGTCAGCAGAGCCGCACTGCCTATGAGGGAACTGAACGCCGGCAGGCTCCGCCTCAACGGAGGACACAGCAGGGGAGCAGCACCCACCGCAGAGCATCCCAGGGCAGTTCCCGTTCAGCCAATGAAGCATCCCATCGGAATCCGGAAGCCCGTCAAAGCCGGAAGCCGAAAGCCACTCCGAAAAAGCGTCGCCGCAGAGCCGGCTGCCTGACCCGTATTCTGCTCAGTGCCCTGAGCTTTGCGGTACTGGTGTTTGCGTTGTATTCCTTCCTGGCGCTGAAATGCATCAACAAGCTGGATTTTGTGGACAGTGGAACTCGCATCGCAACCTCCAAGACACTTTTGTCGGAGCCCTATGTGACCAATGTGCTGCTGATCGGCTCGGACAGCCGGGACGATACCCGAGGCAGATCCGACTCCATGATCCTGCTTTCCATCAACAAGAAAACGGATAAAATCTTTCTGACCTCCTTGATGCGGGATATGTATGTGGACATCCCCGGCAGGGACAAAAATAAGATCAACGCCGCATATTCCTTCGGGGGACCGGAGCTGCTGATGGACACCATCCAGGAGAATCTGGGTGTGAAGATCGATGACTATATTGAGATCAGCTTTGTTTCCTTCGCCTCTATTGTGGATGCAGTTGGCGGCGTGGAGATCACGGTCAGTGATGCGGAAGCACAGGCCATCAACCAGATCCTCCAGGACGAAGTCAATGGCATTCTGGGAGATGCACGAAATGCCGATCTGCTCAGCCAGGGGGGCAAGTATATCCTCAACGGCAAGCAGGCTCTGTGCTACAGCCGGATCCGGCATGTGGGCAATGCAGACTTTCAGCGTACTGAACGGCAGCGTGAAGTGCTGACCCAGCTTGTAACCAGTCTGAAAAACTCCGGTGCTGCCAGCATGAAGCGGCTCATGTCCTCCGCACTGCCTCAGATCCGCACCAACATGACCAAGGGAGAGCTGTACCAGTTGTCCCTGCGGATGCCCTTCCTGCTGAACTATGAAATGACCCAGATCCGGATCCCGGCAGATGGCACCTATACGGATGACCGGAACACCAACGCAGGCTGGGCACTGGTGGTGGATCTGGACGCCAACCGTGAGCTGCTGAAGGAACAAGTATTCGCCGCTGAGTAAAGGCAATACCGCACAAAGCCCGCCTGTCGGCTTTGCGTAGCATCTGCTGACGAATTTTCCGTCATATCACACAGAAACTCCTTGCAATACGCCAGTATTCCTGCGTCGTTTCTATGCAATCTGACGAAAAATCTGTTGGCACATCTACCACACAATCTTTGTGCGGTGTTGCCTAAAACCATATGATTCGTTGGGTGTACAGACACCCAGACATCTGAAGAAAGGTTGCAACATGCAGTTATTCAAACGAATCCGTGATATCATTACAAGCCGTCTTTTTGTCACCAGCTTTCTGATCCTGCTCCAGATCATTGCGCTAATCCTGCCCTTTCTGTATCTGGGCATGCGCTCCGTGTACATTCACGCTGTCGTAGGTTTCATTAGCACAGTCATTTCCCTGAGCATTGCCAACGATGAAAAGCATGCGCCCTTTCACACCATCTGGATCGTTGTACTGTTGGCTGCACCCATTGCCGGATGGCCTCTGTATGTGATCCTGCGGCATAACAAGCAGGCAGGTCAGGCCAGCCGCCGCTGTGCCACAGTCAGTGAGCATCTGGACAAAATCCCCTTTGGCGGTTTTCAGCCGGATTCCCTGTACGCCTGCAAGCATCATCCCTTCCATCGGGAAATGCTCCATCTGGCACGCAGCTGCAATGCACCTGTATTTACCAGTACCATTACCCGGTATTTCCCCAATGGTGAAAGCTTCTTTCCGGTGTACCTGGAAAAGCTGCGCACTGCAAAGAAATTCATTTTCATGGAGTACTTCATCATCAACGACGGCTATCTGTGGCAGGAGGTCAAAAAGATCCTGACGGAAAAGTGCAGACAGGGAGTTGAAGTCCGAATCCTGTATGACGACATTGCAACCATCAGTAAGCTGACCCGCAGCTTCCGTCGGGAACTGCGCAATATGGGGGTTCAGGTTTACCCCTTTAATCCATACCGGGCAGCGGTGGACAGCTTCATGAACTACCGGGATCACCGGAAGATCACAGTCATTGACGGGGTAATCGGGTTTACCGGCGGCATCAACCTGGCGGACGAGTACATCAACAAAATCGAACGCTTTGGCTACTGGAAGGATGCAGGGCTGATGCTGGAGGGTAGTGCTGTCCAGGCACTGACCCATACCTTTTTGAAATCCTGGGGTTTTGTGGTCAAAGAGGATCCGATGCCGCAAAAGTATCTGATCGACAAGCCCCAGAATGCGGACAGCCTGGTGCAGCCCTTCTGTGACAGCCCTGCCGGCAAGGTGCGTGCCGGGCGGGATACCTACTCCAGTCTGATCAACGGCGCACAGCGGTATGTATGGATCACTGCACCCTATCTGATTCTGGAAAATGAAATGCTCAACGCCCTGTGTCTGGCTGCTACCAGTGGGGTGGATGTGCGTATCATTACTCCTCACATTGCGGACAAGTGGTATGTGCACGCCGTGACCCGCTCCAACTACCGGGCACTGATCAAAGCCGGCGTTAAGGTGTACGAATACAAGCCCGGTTTTGTACATGCAAAGCTGATCGTGGCAGATGATGCGGCAGCAATGGTGGCAACCACCAATTTTGACTACCGGAGTTTTTACGCTCTGTTTGAAAACGGAGTTATGGTATACGGCAGGGATGTGATCGCCCAGATCAAGTCTGACCTGACAGAAACCATGCAGCAGTCCATGCCCTATACCATGGAAATGTGTCAGCATACTTCCCGGTTCCGCCGAAGCATGCGCAAGCTGCTCCGGATCTTCTCGCCGTTTTTGTAAGAAAGGGGAAATGGATATGGCAACATCCGCAGAGTATGCTGCATTTGTATGTGAGCAAATCGCTCCCTATGGGCAGGTTCGCAGCCGGAAAATGTTCGGAGAATATATGGTTTACCTGGAAGACAAGCCTGTGCTACTGGTATGTGACAATACCGTCTATGTGAAAAAGCTGCCCCAGGTGTCGGATCTTTTATTAACAGCACCATGCGGTTTTCCCTACGAAGGAGCCAAGGAACATTATATACTGGACATTGAGAATCGAGAGTTGCTGGATCAGCTGATGCCCACGCTGAAGGCTTCTGTGTCTCTGCCAAAAAAGAAAAAGTAAGAAGAACCAGTACGCCGACAAAGCGTACTGGTTCTTATGATTTATTCGCAATGTGTGGTATTTGCTCCAGACATGGAGCGGCGGATGTTGAAAAAATAATTAGTTGCATTCGCACGCAGGCGCTTTGCTTACCGCTGAATCAGCCGGAAGGAATTCTTATGAAAATCCACCAGGCCCTCCCGCTGCATCCGTGTCAGTTCGTGGCACATGGCGCTCCGGTCCACATTCAGGTAATCCGCCAGCTGCTGTCGGTTAAAGGGAATGTCAAACACGTAGCTGGATTGCCGGAGGGATTGGGCGGATAAATAGGACAGCAGTCTGCCCCGGATGGTTTTGGGAGTAATGTGCCGGATCTTTCCGGACAGGTTCAGGTTCTTCTGCGCCAGCATCCGCACAAGATTGGCAGTAACTGGCGCTGACAAACCGGAGGTTCCGGCATGCAGCAGCTCTGCGCCATGCACAAATAACACCTGGGTCGGCTCTGCCGCTGTCACATGCATGGGCAGCGGTTCCTGGGTCACGCAAGCATAGGTTTCCGCAAAGACTTCTCCCGAAGCAGCTCTGCCAAGAATACTCCGGTTGCCCCACAAATCCTCATGGGCAATCAGCACACTGCCCTGAAGCACCAGTCCCATATGGGTCACCGGATCTCCCGCATGCAGCACGGCTTCTCCCTTTGCGAATCTCCGGCTGTAAGCATGCACCTGCTCCAGTAATTTCGTCAAAACCTCCGGCTCCACGCCTGCAAAGAGCCAGGTCTTGGAAAGAAAAGAGATATCCATAAGCCCTCCTTTGTTGGAATAACAACAGATTTATCATTCTCATTATAGTACAATGCATACAGACGGTCAAGAACACCGGTCAAGAAAATGGAGGATTTTAAAATGATCAGAAGAATCATTCAGATTGATGAAAAGAAATGCAATGGCTGCGGTATGTGCGCAAACGCCTGTCACGAGGGTGCCATTGGCATGGTGAACGGCAAGGCAAAGCTGCTGCGGGACGACTACTGTGATGGGCTGGGGGACTGCCTGCCCACCTGTCCCACCGGTGCCATCTCCTTTGTAGAGCGTGAGGCTGCCGCCTATGACGAAGCAGCGGTCAAAGCTCATCAAATGCAGCAGGCGCAGTCCCTGCCCTGCGGCTGTCCCGGTACCCATGCAAAGCGGCTGCATCCCGTACAGGAAGCATGCAGCCACACAGCGTCCGGACAGCCTTCCGCTTTGCAGCAGTGGCCGGTACAGATCCGGCTGGTTCCGGTGCATGCACCCTATTTTGATCAGGCAAACCTGCTGATTGCAGCGGACTGCACAGCCTACGCCTATGCGTCCATGCACCAGGATTTCATCCGGGGACGGATCACCCTGATCGGCTGTCCGAAGCTGGATGATGCAGATTATGCTGCCAAGCTGACGGAGATCCTGCGCAGCAACACCATTCAGAGCGTAACGGTAGTGCGCATGGAGGTACCCTGCTGTGGCGGACTGGAGCATGCTGCAAGAACCGCTGTGGCATCCACCGGCAATCACGTTTCCTTCCGGGTGGTCACCATTTCTACAGATGGCAGGATTTTGCCGGAATAGGCTTGCATAAGCAGCTCTGTTCTGCTATACTGATACCAGGAGGCGGAACAAATGGAAAACAGACTGGAGCAGCAGGTTGCTTTTATCCGGGAGATCGACAAGGAAAAGCGCATCGGCAGGCAGACTTATCTGACCGGGGCAATCCGAAAAGAAAACGACGCAGAGCATGCCTGGCACATTGCGCTGATGGCAATTCTCCTTGCAGAGCACGCCAACGAACCCATTGACGTTCTGAAAACAGTGACCATGCTTCTGATCCATGACCTGGTGGAGATTGATGCAGGGGATACCTATGCATACGATACGGCAGCCAAGGCAACGGAACAGGAGCGGGAGGCAAAGGGAGCAGATCGTATTTTCGGCATGCTGCCCCCGGATCAAGGACGAGCATTCCGAGCACTGTGGGAGGAATTCAACCGGGGAGATACCCCGGAGGCACGGTTTGCACATGCCATGGACAACTTCCAGCCGGTGATGCTGAACGCCGCAACTGACGGAAAAGCCTGGGCGGAGCATGGTGTCCGGCTCAGTCAGATCCTGAAACGGAATCAGATTACGCCGGATGGCTCTACCCAGTTGTGGGAATATGCCTATCAGCATTTTATTCTGCCTAATGTAGAGCAAGGCAGGATCCGGGACGATACAAATGCATAACCAAAAACCGCAGGATCCTGCGGTTTTTTTATGCCGGTAATTCTTGCATGACTGTAGGAAACGTGGTATAATAAATGCTGTATTATGCTCGAAAGAAGGAACCCTATGTTCAAACTATTGGCGTACATGAAAAACTATAAAAAAGAGGCGGTACTGGGACCTCTGTTCAAGCTGCTTGAGGCATTGCTGGAGCTGCTGGTGCCCCTGGTGATTGCTGCCGTCATCGACACAGGCATTGCCGGCGGCAACCGGGGATATGTGATACGCATGTGCCTGCTGCTGGTGGGGTTTGGCATTGTGGGACTGGTTTTTTCCATCACCGCCCAGTACTTTGCCGCCAAGGCCTCCGTCGGTTTTGTGACGAAACTGCGGCATGCCCTCTTTGACCACATACAGGGGCTGTCCTACACAGAGCTGGACACCATAGGCACCTCCACCCTCATTACCCGCATGACCAGTGATATGAACCAGGTTCAGTCCGGTATGAATCTGACCCTCCGGCTGCTGCTGCGCTCTCCTTTTGTGGTATTTGGCGCCATGATTATGGCGTTCACCATTGATGTAAAGGCAGCGCTGATCTTTGCAGCCGCCATTCCGGTGCTGTCCCTGGTGGTATTCGGCATCATGCTCTGGTGCATCCCCCTGTACAAACGGGTGCAGCGAAAACTGGACGGCGTGCTCAGTGCAACCCGGGAAAACCTCACCGGCGTCCGGGTGATCCGTGCCTTCTGCAAGGAGGAGGAGCAGATCAGCCGCTTTGACGCCTGCAATCAGGATCTGACCCGGACACAAAAGTATGTGGGGCGGATCTCTGCGCTCATGAACCCGGTGACCTACATTCTCATCAATCTTGCAATCATCTGGCTGGTGTATACCGGCGCCCTTCGGGTGGATGTGGGACTCATCTCCCAGGGAGCTGTGGTAGCTCTGTACAACTACATGTCCCAGATTCTGGTGGAACTGATCAAGCTGGCAAACCTGATTATCAACATCACCAAGTCCGTGGCATGCGGCAACCGGATCCAGTCCGTCTTTGAGATCCGTTCCTCTCTGGATGCACCGGAACAAGCGCCTGCACCGAAGGATTTCTCCTATGCAGTGGAATTTGACCATGTGACCCTCCGGTACGCAAACGCCGGGGATGATTCCTTGTCAGATATCAGCTTTGCTGCCCGTCCCGGCGAAACCATCGGTGTCATCGGCTCCACCGGCTCCGGCAAAAGCTCTCTTGTAAATCTGATCCCCCGGTTCTATGATGCATCGGCTGGACAGGTATTGGTGGACGGGATCAATGTCAAGGAGTATCCTCTGGATGATCTGCGAAACCGGATCGGCGTAGTGCCCCAGAAGGCAGTATTGTTCAAAGGGACGATCCGGGACAATCTCCGGTGGGGAAATCCGGACGCTACGGATGACCAGCTGCTGGAAGCGGTACAGACAGCTCAGGCAGGGGAGGTGCTTGCCCAGAAGGGCGGACTTGATTTTGAACTAGAGCAGGGGGGTAAAAACCTGTCCGGCGGGCAGAAACAGCGGTTCACCATTGCAAGAGCCCTGGTGAAGCATCCGAAGATCCTGATTTTAGACGACAGTGCCTCTGCTTTGGATTTTGCAACGGATGCGGCACTGCGAAAGGCGATCCGGGAAATGCCAGGCAATCCCACAGTATTCATCGTGTCCCAGCGAACCTCCTCCCTGCAGCATGCAGATCAGATCCTGGTATTGGAGGATGGAGCAGTGGTAGGCGCCGGCACCCATACACAGCTGCTGGAATCCTGCCCGGTATACCAGGAGATCTATCAATCCCAGTTCCGGAAGGAGGATGCGTAATATGGCAAAGGTACAGAAGGGGACAATCCCCAAGGTGTGGCGGTATATCCGCCGGTATCGGCTACTGCTGATCCTGTCCATGCTGTTTGCAGCCGCAACCGTTGCCATGACCCTATATTTGCCCATCCTGATCGGGAACGCCATTGATCTGATCGTTTCTCCGGGGCATGTGGACTTTCCCGGCATCCGATCGCTGCTCATCAAAATCGGTATCATCGCCGGATGCACCGGACTGACCCAGTGGATCATGAATATGCTCAACAACCGGATCACCTATCACATAATCCGGGATGTGCGGCAGGAAGCCTTCGGCAAGCTACAGATCCTTCCTTTGAGCTATCTGGATGCCCACCCCTCCGGCAGCATCCTCAGCCGGATCATCGCAGACGTGGATCAGTTTGCAGACGGTCTGCTGATGGGCTTTACCCAGTTGTTCACCGGGGTTGTTACCATTCTGGGCACCCTGTTGTTCATGCTGTCCATTAGCTGGAAGATCACGCTGGCGGTGGTGCTGCTGACACCTCTGTCCCTGTTCATTGCCCGGTTCATTGCTCGCCGCACCTACAGCATGTTCCGGCAGCAGTCCCAGGTGCGGGGAGAGCAAACGGCACTGATCGATGAAATGATTGGAAACCAGAAGGTGGTGCAGGCATTCTCCCACCAGGCAGAGAGCATGGAGCAGTTCGATGAAATCAACGATCGTCTTGCCCGATGCTCCCTGCAGGCTACCTTCTTTTCCTCCATCACCAATCCGGCAACCCGCTTCGTCAACAGCGTGGTCTATGCAAGCGTGGCGCTGACAGGCGCTTTGATGTGTATTTCCACCGCCGGAGCCGCTGTGCCCTTTACGGTAGGACAGCTGTCCTGCTTTCTGTCCTATGCAAACCAGTATACCAAGCCCTTCAACGAGATCTCCGGTGTCATCACCGAGCTGCAAAACGCCCTTGCATGTGCTGCACGGATTTTTGAACTGATCGAGGAGACGCCCCAGATCCCGGATCCGGCAGATGCTGCCGAGCTGGAGCATGTGGCAGGGAACCTGTCCATTTCAGATGTATCCTTCTCCTATGTGCCGGATCGGAAGCTGATCGAGCATCTGAATCTCATCGTCAAGCCTGGACAGCGCATTGCCATTGTGGGACCCACCGGCTGCGGCAAGACTACCGTCATCAATCTGTTGATGCGATTTTATGATGTGGATCAGGGCTCCATCTCCGTGGAAGGAAAGGACATCCGGAACGTAACACGACACAGCCTGCGCAGCAGCTACGGCATGGTCTTGCAGGAAACCTGGCTGAAGGCAGGAACCATACGGGAAAATATCTGTATGGGAAAGCCGGATGCCACAGAGGAAGAACTGCTTCAGGCATCCAAAGCTGCACATGCCCACAGCTTCATCAAGCGACTGCCCCAGGGGTATGACACCCTGATCGGAGAGGATGGAGGCAGCCTGTCCCAGGGACAAAAGCAGCTTCTGTGCATTGCCAGAGTGATGCTCTGCCTGCCCCCCATGCTGATTCTGGATGAGGCAACCTCCTCCATTGATACCCGGACGGAGCTGAAGATCCAGGAGGCATTCTCCCGGATGATGCAGGGGAGAACCAGCTTTATTGTGGCACACCGGCTTTCCACCATCCGAGAGACGGATGTGATTCTGGTGATGCAGGATGGTCACATCATTGAACAGGGGAATCACGACACACTTCTTGCGAAAAATGGTTTTTATGCAAACCTGTATAACAGTCAGTTTGCCCGGTAAATGCTGATCGTTGACATTTGCCAGGAAGTTTGTTATAATGTTGAGGAAAAGGAGGCAGCAGGCTATGAGAAAGAGAGACGTTGCCGTTGCCACAGTCACCGCCGTTCTGGTACTGGCGATCGGCGGATTGATCTGCTGGATTTTATATACACACGGCATAAAAGGTCTGAGTACACCCATTATGCAGACTCTCACCGGAAACAACAGTCAATATGCTGAAGAACCGGCAACCATGCCGGAGGATGCGCCCAAATGGGACAGTGAGCAGACAGAAAGCTACCCTGCCATTGCAGCCCATATGAAATTACAGGGCAGAACCATGCGGGACGAGGATCAGATCACCTGGCTGGTACAGAGCGGTTCTGCCGCAGAATTTACGGTAACCGGCACGAAAGCAGTTCTGACCCTGGCAGGGGACGGAACCGCACTTGGCAAGGAAAACCACAAGCCCCGGTATGCAGTGTATCTAGACGATCAGCTGCTGACGGATGCGCTGATGCGCACCAAGGAGCTGGAGATCCCTCTGTTTGAATCCAACCAGCCCAGAACCGCAAGTGTCAAGGTAATCCAGCTTTCGGAAGCCGGATACGGAGCGGTCGGTGTGAAGCATGTAACCGTTACATCCATTTACCAGGAGCCGGTACAGCCCATTCCAGCCAAGGATCTGCGAATCGAGTTTATCGGAGATTCCATCACCTGCGGCTATGGCGTGGAAACCAAATCGGAAAAGGACTCCTTCACCACCGGCACGGAGAATTTCACCAAAACCTATGCCTACCTAACAGCTCGGATGCTGAATGCGGATTACAGCGCTGTATGCTACAGCGGTTACGGCATCGTTTCCGGCTGGACAGGGGATGGGCAAAAAAAGCCGGACAGCATTCTGCCAAAGTATTATAATCTGATCGGGATCCTGCCCAAATACAAAAAACAGTGGGATTTTGAGCATGCGGAGCAGAATGACGTGGTGGTCATCAACCTGGGCACCAACGATTACTCCTATCTAAGTCCCAGCTTTTCCAGCCGTTCCAAGGAGTTTATCAAGGGCTATGTGGACTTTCTCAAACAAGTACGTCAGAAGAATCCAAATGCCTACATTTTCTGCACCATGGGTACCATGGGAGGGGAATCGGTGTACGGATTGATCGAGCAGGCCGTTGGGGAATACAGCACCACCACCGGAGACACACGGATCAAAAGCTATGCCTCTCCGGTTCAGACCCAGGAGGACGGCTATGGCGCCGATTATCACCCTTCCGTCAAAACCCAGCAAGACAGCGCCCAACTGCTCACGGAGGAAATCTGCAACACCCTGGGCATCCAGCCCGGCGGCAGCTTTCAGTAAGAGACAGAAAAAGCCCCTTCATGCATTTCGCATGAAGGGGCTTGCTTTATAAAATTTACACATTCATTCCCATGCTGATGGCACGCAGGTTGTTTTCAATCAGATGCGCACGCTTCGGGGGGATCAGCTTCTCCAGACCCTTGCGGATCACTTCATCGGAGAACATACCGGTTTCCTTGAGCAGCTTGCCCAGCAGAATGATGTTTGCTGCCTTGGGCAGGTTTGCATCGGTTTCCATCTGGGTTGCGGGCACGTAGAAGCACTGAATATCCGGTGTTTCCACAGTGGTGTCCACCAGAGTGCTGTCCACAAATGCCATGCCGCCCTTGCGAACACTGCCAATGAACTTATCGTAGGAAGGCTGATTCAGTGCGATCAGCAAATCCGGTGTCAAAACCAGGGGAGAACCGATGGGCTCGTCAGAGATGCAAACGGAGCAGTTACAGGTACCGCCACGCATTTCCGGACCGTAGGACGGGAGCCAGGACAGCTCCTTGCCGTCGATCAGCGCACAGTATGCGAGGAGCTTGCCGGCGAACAGAATACCCTGACCGCCAAAGCCAGCCAGCAGAATATCATATTTCATTACTTTTCTCCTCCTTCAGCTGTAACATCCTTATATACGCCCAGCGGGTAGTAGGGGATGCACTCATCCTGCAGACGCTTGATTGCCTCCAGCGGAGTCATGCCCCAGTTGGTCGGGCAGGTGGAGAGTACTTCTACAATGGACAGACCACGCTTTTCCTTCTGGTTCTCAAATGCCTTGCGAATCGCCTTCTTGGTTTCCCGGATGTGGGGAACGGTATCTACAGCAACACGCTGTGCCAAAGCGGTACCACTGAGGGTAGCCATCATCTCGCATACCCGGATCGGGTAGCCGGCAAGCTCTGTGTCACGGCCGAAGGGGGTGGTCTGGGTAACCTGACCCGGAATGGTAGTAGGCGCCATCTGCCCGCCGGTCATGCCGTAAATGGTGTTGTTGATGAAGATCACAACGATGTTCTCGCCTCTTGCGCCAACGTGAACGGTTTCCGCAGTACCAATGGCAGCCAGGTCGCCGTCGCCCTGATAGGTGAACACGTACTTGTCCGGGTTGGAACGCTTAACGCCGGTTGCAACAGCCGGTGCTCTGCCGTGGGGCGCTTCTATCATATCACAGTTGAAATAATTGTAAGCAAATACGGAGCAGCCAACCGGACATACACCGATGGTCTCGCCCTCAATGCCCATCTCATCCAGAACTTCGCACAGCAGTCTATGTACAATACCATGGGTACAGCCAGGACAGTAGTGCATCGGCGTGTCGCAAAGTGCGTGGGGTCTTTCAAATACAGTAGCCATTTTATTTCAAGATTCTCCTTGCAGGAGAACCCACTCCTTTCGCAAAATTTAGAGGCTCTTGATATGTTCCAGGACTTCAGCCGGAGTCGGGATCACACCACCGGTTCTGCCGAAGAAGGAAACAGGCTTGGAACAGTTGATCGCCAGCTTGACATCATCGATCATCTGACCCATGGACATTTCTACGCACAGCAGCTTGGATGCGTGCTGGCAAGCCTGGTTGATCTCCTTGACCGGGAAGGGCCACAGGGTCTTGGGACGGAACATGCCGACCTTGATGCCCTCTGCACGGGCGCTGTTTACTGCGGACTTTACCACACGGGCGGTCGCACCGTATGCGCATACCACAATGTCAGCATCCTCAGTCAGGTACAGTTCAGCGTCGGTCTCATTCTCCTTGATGATGTCGTACCGCTTGTAGCGCTCAATGACCTGCTCTTCCAGGTCGGTAGCATTGATGTACAAGGAGTTGATGATGTGGTGTTCACGCTTGTTGCCATGACCATTGGCAGCCCAGGAGGACTTGTCAATGCTGTTTGCCTTGATTTCCGGGAACTGAACCGGCTCCATCATCTGACCCAGCAGACCGTCTGCCAGGATCATAGCAGGCATCCGGTACTTGTCAGCGGTGTCAAACGCCTTGACAACCATGTCCACCATTTCCTGTACGGAGGAAGGAGCGAATACAAGCAACTGGAAGTCGCCGTGACCCAGCGCCTTGGTAGCCTGCCAGTAGTCAGCCTGAGAAGGCTGGATGCCGCCCAGACCCGGGCCGCCTCTCTGAACGTTGATGATCACTGCCGGAACATCGGAACCGGCAATGTAGGAAATGCCCTCAGACTTCAGGGAGATCCCGGGAGAAGAGGAGGAGGTCATAGCCCGAACGCCGGTGGAAGCAGCGCCCAGTACCATGTTGATGGCTGCGATTTCGGACTCAGCCTGCAGGAACACGCCGCCCTCCTTGTGCATGCGCTTTGCCATATATGCGGAAAGCTCAGTCTGGGGCGTAATGGGGTAACCGAAGAAACACTTACAGCCGGCTCTGATGGCTGCTTCAGCAAGAGCTTCATTGCCCTTCATAAGATTTTTTTCCAAGATGCGAAACTTCCTTTCTTTCCAACAAGTGGATTACTTTTCAACTGTAATTGCGCAGTCCGGGCACATCATAGCGCACATTGCACAGCCGATGCATGCCGCATCATCTGTACAGGCAGCAGTGAAGTAGCCTTTCTTGTTGCGCTTTTCCTTTGAAATCGCAACAATGTGCTTCGGGCAGGCTGTGGTGCAAAGCCCGCAGCCCTTGCAGCGCTCAAACAATACTGTCATCTTAGCCATGGTCTGATTCTCCTTTCCGGAAAAAATGTTATTGGTTGCAAGGGGTGGCAGCCGTTAGTCCCAGATGGGACGGACATGCACATGAACCGGATGCAGCCCCACACCTGATGGCGATAGTCGATCGTCATAGGTCGTGTACAAAAGTGGAAGATCCGCCTGCCGTGCCAGTTCCTGGGCAAAGGGCAGGGAGGACTCGATATGGGCAACGGTGGTTTCACAGCCCAGATTGGAATTGTTGACGATTCCGGTATGCTTCATATGGGAAGCCTGCTCGATTTCGTACATCATCGTCAGGGCTTCCTGGGGGGTCTTGGTCAGATAGCGATAGCAATTGATCACATAGAGCATGTCCAGGCAGTCGGCATACTGCGAGAATGCCTCTGCATAGCGGCCCAATGCGGTTGCGCCTGCATCGTCTCCACCCACGTCCACGATCAGGTAGCCCGGATCGGATGCGATCCGCTCCAGATCAAAATTCAGAACCGGAATGTCCACGTTGCTGTTTGCGTAATCCGGCGTGATCATGGTGACACCGTGCTCGGCAAAAAGCCTGCCGAAATCCGCAGTGCGGAAATAGGGATTGACGATATCCAGATCCACGATGCTGACAGGCTCCCCGGTACGGGCAGCCTCCAGCGCCAGATTTACGGAATAATTGGTTTTACCGGTGCCGTAATGCCCGGTTACAATGGTGATTTTTTTCATATTACTCATGTGCATCCCCTTGATGCTGCAAGCCGTAGGCAAGTGTCATCAGGCTGTCGCCCAGATGCACATTTTCTACGATGATCTGTTCCTGTTCATGCTCCAGCCGCAGGTCATAGTGACTGAAGTTCCAGAAGGCCCGAACCCCCAGCTTCACCAGCTGATGCGCCAGGTCATGGGCGGCGGTTTTCGGAATGCAAAGCACAGCCATAACCGGATGATTTGCGGCGCAGAACGCCTCCAGGGTTTCGATGGGATCCACCGTGACCCCGGCAATCTGCTTACCGCACAGAGCGTGGTTGCTGTCGAAAATACCGATCAGCTTACAGCCCCGCTTTTCAAAATCAATGTGCTGCGCAATGGCTTTTCCAAGGTTGCCTACGCCAATGAGAATGGTCTTGTTGCCTGCGTGCACGCCAAGAATCTTTCCGATCTGGGCGTGAAGCTCCGTCACATTATAACCGTAGCCCTGCTGTCCGAAGCCGCCGAAGCAGTTCAGATCCTGACGGATCTGGGAAGCGGTCAGCCCCATACGCTCTGCAAGCTCCCGGGAGGAGATCCGGATCATTCCCTGACGTTCCAGTTCACCGAGAAAGCGATAGTAACGGGGCATCCGACGAATCACCGAATGAGAGATACTATCTTTTGCCATGCGATTGCCTTTCCGGGATTTAGCCCATCAACTTTGCCAGACGGCAGTTGATTTCCTCCAGGAACTCCTTGGAGTTCACCTTCTTCTTGTTTTCCAGACTGGACAGCAGGTATAGATCCCCTGTCATGATGCCGTCTTCAATGGTCTGGATGGTTGCCTGCTCCAGATTATCCGCATAGCGAACCAACTCCGGAATGTTGTCCAGCTCGCCACGCTTGCGGAGCGCACCACTCCATGCAAAGATGGTTGCAACGGAGTTGGTGGAGGTCTCCTCACCCTTCAGATGCTTGTAGTAATGACGCTGAACTGTGCCATGTGCAGCTTCATATTCATACACGCCGGTGGGGGATACCAGAACGGAAGTCATCATAGCCAGGCTGCCATAAGCGGTGGATACCATGTCGGACATCACATCCCCGTCGTAGTTCTTGCATGCCCAGATATAACCGCCGTTGGAACGGATTACCCGTGCCACTGCATCATCGATCAGGGTGTAGAAATATTCAATGCCGGCTGCTTCAAACTTTTCCTTGTACTCCGCTTCAAAGATCTCTGCGAAAATATCCTTGAACCGGTGGTCGTACTTCTTGGAAATGGTGTCCTTTGTGGCAAACCATACATCCTGCTTGGTGTCCAGACCGTAGGAGAAGCAGGAACGGGCAAATCCGGCAATGGACTGGTCAATGTTGTGCAGACCCTGGATAATGCCGTCTGTCTTGAAATCGTGGATCAGCTGACGGGTTTCCTTGCCCTCAGCATCGGTCACAACCAGCTCCGCCTTACAGCCGCCCTTCACCTGCATCTCGGTGTTCTTGTACACATCCCCGTAAGCGTGACGGGCGATGGTAATGGGCTTTGTCCAGGTAGGAATGTAGGGGGTAATGCCCTTAACCAGGATGGGGGTACGGAACACGGTACCATCCAGGATGGCACGGATGGTGCCGTTGGGGGACTTCCACATTTCCTTCAGGTTGTATTCGGGCATTCTTGCTGCGTTGGGTGTAATGGTAGCGCACTTTACAGCCACACCGTATTTCTTGGTGGCTTCTGCGCTGTCCAGGGTCACCTGGTCACTGGTTTCATTCCGGTGAACCAGTCCCAGGTCGTAGTAATCCACATTCAGATCCACATAGGGCGTGATGAGAATATCCTTGATCCACTGCCACAGGATCCGGGTCATTTCGTCCCCGTCCATTTCGACCAGGGGCGTTTTCATCTGAATTTTGCTCATTGGGGTATACCTCCTTGTATGAAATGCTGTATTGCCTTAGTGAAAGGAAAAAACCAAAATCAAAGCAACAACCATTGCTGCAATTATGCCGATTACTCTGGCAGTACGAGGCTCCATATCAAACTTCTTGGTGCAGAGGGTCTGCACGCCGTACATGACCGCTGCGATAATCAGGATCAGGATCAGATCCTTGGTAGAGCGAATGCGGTAGTGCCGAGCCATAATCGGCAGAGTGGAGAGAAAATACATGGTTTGATTCCTCTTTCTGTTATGAAATAGGGTCTTACTTCAATGCTTCTCTGGTGTAATCCAGCAGACCGCCCGCCAGTACGATATCCTTAGTTCTACCGCTGAGCTCACACAGCACTGGAATGTCAATGCCCTTGGTCTTATCCCGGAGGGTCAGCTGGGATTCTCCGGCTTCAATTGCCTTGCGTACATTCGCCAACTCCAGTTCATCCCCCTGGTCGATCTTGTCGTAATCCGCTTCGTTGGCAAAGGTCAGAGGCAGGATACCGGCATTGATGAGGTTTGCACGGTGGATCCGGGCAAAGGACTTCACCAGTACAGCCTTGACTCCCAGATACAGCGGTGCGAGAGCCGCATGCTCACGGGAAGAGCCTTGACCATAGTTTGCGCCGCCTACAATAATAGACTTGCCAAGTTCCTTTGCACGGGTCGGGAATGCAGGATCGCAAACGGTGAAGCAATGCTCACTGATTGCCGGAATATTGGAGCGCAGGGGCAGAATCTTTGCGCCTGCGGGCATGATGTGGTCGGTGGTGATATTGTCTCCCACCTTCAGGGAACAGGGAACGTCGATGCTGTCCGCCAGGGGACTGGTCTGGGGGAAGGGCTTGATGTTGGGACCGCGCAGAATCTCCACCTTGTCCATTTCGGCTTCCGGTGCAGGCAGCTCGATCATATTATCGTTGACTGTAAAGGTCTTGGGTAGCTGGAAGTCCGGCATCTCGCCCAGGGTTCTGGGGTCAGTCAGCACGCCGGTAAGAGCGGATGCAGCAGCAAGCTCCGGAGAAACCAGATAGATCTGACCGTCCCGTGTACCGGAGCGGCCTTCAAAGTTCCGGTTGAAGGTACGCAGAGAAATGCCGTGGGAATTGGGGGACTGTCCCATACCAATGCAGGGACCGCATGCGCTTTCCAGGATCCGTGCGCCGGCTGCGATCATATCTGCCAGTGCGCCGTTCTGTGCCAGCATCTGCAATACCTGCTTGGAGCCGGGGGCAATGGACAGGGAAACGTCCGGATGCACGGTCTTGCCCTTGAGGATATAAGCCACCTTCAGCATATCCAGCAGACTGGAGTTGGTGCAGGAACCGATGCATACCTGGTCGATCTTCATGGAGCCGATCTCCGCAACGGTCTTGACATTGTCCGGGGAATGGGGACATGCTGCCATAGGCACCAGCTGACTCAGATCAATGGTCAGTTCCTCGTCGTATACAGCATCCGGATCCGCTGCCAGGGGCGTCCAGACCTCACCTCTGCCCTGTGCAGTGAGGAATTCCCTGGTCACTTCGTCAGAGGGGAAGATGGAAGTTGTAGCACCCAGCTCAGCGCCCATATTGGTAATGGTTGCACGCTCCGGTACGGACAGGGTCTTGACACCCTCACCGCAGTACTCGATGACCTTACCCACGCCGCCCTTGACGGACATCCGGCGCAGAACCTCCAGGATCACATCCTTTGCAGCAACCCAGGGAGAAAGCTTGCCGGTCAGATTGACACGAACCACCTTGGGACAGGTAATGTAGTATGCACCACCGCCCATTGCCACTGCAACGTCCAGTCCGCCTGCGCCCATTGCCAGCATGCCGATGCCGCCGCCGGTGGGGGTATGACTGTCGGAGCCGATCAAGGTCTTGCCCGGGATGCCGAACCGCTCCAGATGTACCTGGTGGCAGATACCGTTGCCCGGACGGGAGAAGCGAATGCCGTGCTTCTTGGTCACGCTGCCGATAAAACGATGGTCGTCTGCATTTTCAAAGCCGTTCTGCAGTGTGTTATGATCGATGTATGCCACAGAAAGCTCTGTTTTGACTCTGGGTACCCCCATTGCCTCGTATTCCAGATAAGCCATTGTTCCCGTTGCATCCTGCGTCAGCGTCTGGTCGATGCGCAGACCGATCTCGGTACCCTTAATCAGTTCGCCATCCACAATGTGCGCCTTCAGAATTTTTTCGGTTAGTGTCAGACCCATTGCGTTCACCCTTTCGAATCAGAATATACAAAATAAGAATACGCTTCCGAACAGCCGTAACTGTTTCGGATACTTCTTTATTTTACTACATTTTCAGCACACTTGTCAAGAAATTCACAGTAAAAAGCACCTATCAAAAAAATGGACAGCAGGTTTCAACAAAATTCGCATGCAGTTGGGGGTATAATTGTGACAAAGCGCAAGGGCGGCAAAAGCAGTGCCGTTCGACAGGCAAATAACAAGGAGGCGTATTTTATGCTGGAATTTCAAACGGAGGAAGGGATACTGCGGGTCATGCTGCAGGGCGAGATCGATCACCACAGTGCGGGACAGCTGCGGGAGCAGATCGACTGCCGACTGGAGGAGCTGCTGCCAAAGCGGCTGATCCTGGATTTTACCGGTGTGACCTTTATGGACAGCTCCGGCATCGGCTTGGTGATGGGCAGAGTCCGGCAGGCTGCCGCATACGGGGGACAGGTGGAGATCGCAGTTCCTGCCGGTCACATCCGGAAGGTCATGCAGCTGTCCGGCATTGACAAACTGGCAAACATACATGCGCCGGTGCATCCGGCTGAGCAGAAAGGATAATCAAATGAAAACGATCAATGAAATGAAATGCACCTTTCCATCCCTGTCGGTGAATGAGGCGTACGCACGCACAGCAGTAACCGCATTTGCCGCTCAGCTGGATCTGACCATTGAGGAAATTGCAGATATCCGGACGGCGGTATCCGAAGCGGTAACGAACGCCATCGTACACGGATACCGGGGCACGGTGGGCACCATAGAGCTGTGCGTCAAGCTGCTGGAGGGCAATGAGGTGTACATACGCATCAAGGACAGCGGATGCGGCATTCCGGACGTGGCACAGGCTATGGAGCCTCTGTACACCACTGCCGCCGCTGAGGAACGTGCCGGGCTTGGCTTCGCCGTCATGGAAAGCTTCATGGACAAGCTGTCCGTCAAAAGCAAGGTGGGCAGGGGCACAACCGTGGTCATGCGCAAGCGGCTGGGCGTGACGGTTCCCGTATGAGTGCGCCCTGCTCACAACCCCGTGCAGAGGAAAACCTGGGGCTGGTGCATCTTTGCGCCAACCGGTTCCGGGGACGAGGTGTGGAATATGACGACCTGTATTCTGCTGGATGTATCGGCTTGATGAAAGCAGTCAACGCCTTTGACACGGAACGAGGCGTGCGGTTTTCCACCTATGCAGTGCCGGTAATACTTGGGGAGATCAAGCGGCTGTTCCGGGACGGAGGCACAGTCAAGGTCAGCCGGAGCATGAAAGAGTTGTCCATGCGGGTGGTGCGTCTGCGGGACGAGCTGCGCATGCAAAGCGGCAAAGAGCCCACTGTGCAGCAACTGGCAAGGGAGATGGGGGTAGAGGAAGCAGAGATCGTCCAGGCATTGTGCGTCAGCGTGCCACCGGTATCCCTGACAGATCCGGGGGAAAGCGGGGAAGGACAACTGGATATCCCGGTACCGCCGCCGGATACGGAAATCGGAGACGTGCTGGCGCTGCGACAGATCATGCAGACCCTTTCCGAACGGGATAGGATGCTGCTGACCATGCGGTATTATCAGAACAAGACCCAGTCCCAGACTGCACAGGCTCTGGGCATGACCCAGGTACAGGTATCCAGACGGGAGAAGAAGCTGCTGCTGACCATGCGGGAGGAGTTGTTGCGCTGAAGCGGATTCCGTGATATAATCAAGCTGAGGTGACGACAATGACGCATTACTATTATGGCAACGGAAAAGGAAAGACCACCGCAGCATTGGGAATGGCTGTACGAGCCGCCGGACATGGTCTTCCGGTATGTGTGGTACAATTTCTCAAGGGCAGCTTCAGCGGAGAAGTGAAAAGCCTTGGGGTTTTGCCCCAAGTGACACTGATACGCCTGCCAAAGGATTACGGATTCAGCTTTCAGATGACGCAACAACAAATGCAGGAGATCACAGCCCAGCACAACCACATGCTGGAATCAGCTGCCACATGGGCCAAGCAGCATCCGGATGGACTGCTGATCCTGGACGAGATCGGAGATGCGGTGGAGCTGAAATTGATCGATGTAGATCTGGTGAAGCAGCTTGTGATGCATCCCATGGCGGAACAGATTTACACCGGACATGCAGAACAGCCGCTGTTTACAGAACATGCGGATTATGTGACAGAATGCAGATGTGTACGGCATCCATATCAGTCCGGCGTCCAGGCACGAAAAGGCATTGAATATTGAATGATCGGCGCTCATAAAGAATGCTGTAAGGGATGGTACACTTGCCCTTGCAAAAAAACGCACGCTTTGCGCCCAGCGCAAAGAAGCTCCTTGCATGCAGCATGCAGGAGGCACCAGCCAGCTTGCACGAATACTAACTGCACAAAATATATGTTTTGTGCAGTTGATGAGAAAAACAAGACCGATGAGCCTAAAATGGAGTCGACGTCTACCAACAGAAAAAAGCCAGAGTGTGAAATCATCACACTCTGGCTATCTGATCATTGCACCTTAAAACCCATTAAATCCGTATTTCTGCATGATTGCCGGATAATCTTTATAGGCATAATTCAAGTCCGTACTACCGGATACGCCGTTGACCGTTCCGGTATGGCTGTATTGCCACATCCCATATGCACGAGAAAAAGCGGGCTTTTCGGTTTTTGTATGCGCCACCCAGATATCATGCTCCGATTGACAGGATACCGGCACATTATTGGTCAAAAATGACGCATAACTATACAACGTACAATAATATCCTGCATTTTCCACCGTGCTGCAAAACGTATCAATGATCGCTGCAACGGTGCTCTTACTCAAGGACTGCTGGGTGCTGTCCTCAATATCAAAAACCAGCGGGAAATCAAACTGATATCCCTTTACAGTTTTCAAAAACAATTCCGCCTCCGCTTTAGCCCCTGCTGCATCTGTCGCATAGCTGTACCAGTATGCACCACAGTACAGCCCGGCTTTTTTTGCTCCTGCAACATTCGTTGCAAAGGTGGGATCCACCTGGGAAGCCTCCCTGCCGTAGCCGGCACGAATGATCGCAAAATGGTAACCATCCGCCTTAACCTTTGCCCAATCCACTGTGCCCTGCCACTTGGAAACATCAATGCCGTCATAAATCTGTCCCTTAGGGCCTGTGGAGGTTGTTGTAGTAGTGGTAGTTGTCGTTGTTTCCAAAGGAACCGTCGTTGTGGTAGTAGTCACCGGCGGCAGGATCACTTCCTCCCGCACTGTAACGGTGCCCTGTGTGATCACATAAGGCACCTTCTGGTTCCCGGATTCTTCAATGGACTGCACGACCATCTCCAGCGGATACACACCAACGGGCGTATCCTCCGGGATCTCCACATATACCGTAAACAATTCACCATTATCCGTATACCGTACCGCTGAAGTGGAGTATACCGCTGCCACATTGCCGCCGGATACTGCACGAAGTGTCAGATCCTGATCCGGCTGGGTCAGCTTCAGGTTTCCGTCCTCGCCGGTCTGCATGGTTAAATAGTCCCCTTGGGTCATGCTGAAGCTCATAATAAAATTCTGAAAGCCAGGATTTCCGGACACAGATACAGTCACCGGCACCACATCGCCGCCATAGCCCACCGCCTTGGACACAAACAAATGTGCATACTCAGACTGGGACTCAAGCAGCTGCCGTTTCCGCAGCACATTATCAAAAGCGTTAATTACGCCGTTGCCGTCAATATCATATGTATCATCTGCTGCGGGCTCCTGCGTAGATTTGCAGATTGCCTGATTGATCTGCGCGCAGCTGGGCAGGCGGATCGTTTCGGTCAGATCCCCCTCAGTGTCGTTGATATCTTTTGTGCTGACATTCAAAACATCAGAGGTTTGCTCAGCAACAGCATCCGTCCCCACAGATACTTCCGGCACAGCAATGTCCCCTGTCTGTACAGTCTGATCTGCCGCATAAACCGTTGACTGTAAAGCCATCAGAGCCGATACAGCCCATGCAGCAATCAGCTTTGTAACTGGTGTTTTCATAACATACTCCCTCTTTGCTAACGCTGTTCAATCTAACTACATATAGTATAACATAAAATGCGCAATTTGTGAAGTACATTAGGCGAATTTTTTGTGCATTTCTACATATTGCATGATTTACAACCGAAAATTTAGCCGAGATTACGAAGAGCAAAAAAGTATTTTCGAAAAAAACAGATTTTTTTGAAAAAAGGGATTGACATTTTCAAAAAGATGCGGTATAATAATAAAGCACTCGGGAGAGAGTAAAAAAAGAAAATGCTGTTTTAGCTCAGTTGGTAGAGCACTTCCTTGGTAAGGAAGAGGTCGCTGGTTCGAATCCAGTAAACAGCTCCAGAACACAGCACGCAGTTCCATTGGAATTGCGTGCTTTTTGGTTATACAAGTATCTTTTACGTTAGGAATGTTTTGGTAAAAAGAATTTTTATACAGCATGACCCATTCTATCCCTGAAATTCGTTTATTATGGTGAAAGAACTTTGCGAAAGGAATCATACACAATGCTTGCTTATTTCAAAATGAAACGGATTTGCCGGGAATATGCGCAACAAAATCTTCGGGACGCTGAAGACTGGTTCGCTAAATACGATGCGGGAAAGCCTCATGCTTTCTCCCGGGAATTTCAGATCAAGCTGAATACTGCCATTTACGGTGAGGCCTTTACAGATGCAGAAATCAACGACTACCTGCATCCGGTATGCAGACCGGCTCCGAAGACTGACGGTCGGCAGATCCGGCTCAAACGGCTTGGCATGCGCTATGCAGCTGCAATCATTACCGCTGCCGTATTGACCACCAGTGCTCTGGTAGGACTGGGTGGTGTCATTGCCGATCCGCAGAGCTGCAATGATGTACAGTTCTCTTCTGTCAAGTCCGGCTGCTTTGACAATATGGTGGCAGGGAGACTGTCCGAAAAATAAGAAAACTAGGCGTAGAAAATGCCGCTGAAATACTG